>ENA-OQJX01000360-OQJX01000360.1-human-gut-metagenome-genome-assembly--contig:-NODE-360-length-26651-cov-3.289511_pt1 | contig 26651 bp, 24 predicted proteins | sample MGYA00242615_ERZ504782 | MGnify/ENA primary metagenome ERZ504782 (study PRJEB26092, sample SAMD00036354) | human gut metagenome | host: Homo sapiens | study: EMG produced TPA metagenomics assembly of... | reverse complement strand
CTTTTCCTTTTCTACTTGAAAGAAAGAAAGAACCAAAGAAAAGTTCAAGGCTGACTTTTTCTCCTACTCGCTTCCTTCACTACGCTAAAGGGCAGAAACTCGCTTCGCTCAAACAGTCTGCCCTTCTTAACGCTTCGTTACGGGCGCTCGCTTGACGGAGAAAAAAGTAGGCCGGGGGACCTGCGGCGTGGTCGTTGCTGATGGTTTATTGTTGTTTATATATGAGGAATTGATGAAATAATTAATAAAAGATGTGTGAAAGATGGGTGGCGTTGCTGAAATAAATCTGCAATGTCTTTTGAAATTTGAAAGATTAGCACTAATTTTGCACCCTCTTTGAGTATAGAACAAAGTATAAATCAAATAAATAATTGTCAGAATGAACGTTTCATTACAAAACATTGACAAAGTAAGCGCAGAGCTTACTGTAAAGCTTGAGAAAGCAGATTATCAGGAGAAAGTAGACAAAGAGTTGAAATCACTCCGTCAGAAGGCACAGATTCCGGGATTCCGTAAAGGTATGGTGCCGACAAGTCTTATTAAAAAGATGTATGGTAAATCGGTGATTGCAGAGGTTGTGAATAAGGCATTGCAAGAAGCTGTTTACAATTATATTAAAGATAATAAGGTGAATATGTTGGGCGAGCCGTTGCCTAATGAAGAAAAGCAGCAGAATATTGATTTCGATACAATGGAAGAGTTCGAATTCGTGTTCGATATCGCTTTGGCACCTGAATTTAAAGCAGAAGTAAGCGCTAAAGATAAAGTAGATTATTATTCTATCGAAGTTTCTGAAGAAATGATCGACAACCAGGTGAAGATGTACACTCAACGCACTGGTAAGTATGATAAGGTAGATGCTTACGAAGATAATGATATGTTGAAAGGTCTGCTGGCACAGTTGGACGAAGAAGGCAATACAAAAGAAGGTGGTATTCAGGTAGAAGCTGCTGTGTTGATGCCTGCTTACATGAAGAATGACGATCAGAAAGCTATTTTGCTAACGCAAAAGTAAATGATGTATTGGTGTTCAATCCGAATGTTGCTTATGACGGACATGCTGCTGAACTGGGTTCTTTGTTGAAGATCGACAAGGAAATCGCGAAAGACGTTAAGTCTGACTTCAGCTTCCAGGTAGAAGAAATCACTCGTTTTGTTCCGGGTGAATTGACACAGGAAGTGTTCGACCAGGCATTCGGCGAAGGTGTTGTGAAGACTGAAGAGGAATTCCGCGCTAAGATTAAAGAAGAAATTGCAGCAAGATTTGTTGCTGACAGCGATTATAAGTTCCTGATCGATATTCGCAAGGTGATGATGGAAAAAGTAGGTAAGTTGGAATTCTCTGACGCTCTGCTGAAACGTATCATGTTGCTGAACAACGAAGAAAAGGGCGAAGAATATGTTGCTGAAAACTATGATAAGAGCATCGAGGAACTGACTTGGCACCTGATTAAGGAACAGTTGGTTGAAGCAAACGATATCAAAGTAGAACAGGAAGATGTTCTGAAGATGGCTAGAGAAACAACGAAGGCACAGTTTGCTCAATACGGTATGTTGTCTATCCCTGATGATGTGCTTGACAACTATGCACAGGAGATGTTGAAGAAGAAAGAAACTATCAATAATTTGGTAAGTCGTGTTGTAGAAGTGAAGCTGGCTGCTGCTCTGAAAGCGCAGGTTACTTTGGAAAACAAGAACGTTTCAATCGAAGAATTCAATAAGATGTTTGAATAATCATTCGGTTGAATAGAATATAAAGTCACAGAAACACAGAGTTTTTATAAAATTATAACTCTGTGTTTTTTTGTGTCTCTGTATTCTTTTTCGTTTCTTTGTACTTACGTTTATTTTTAATTTATAAGAAAGGAACAATTAACATGGATGATTTTAGAAAATACGCAACCAAGCATTTAGGAATGAATGGCATGGTATTGGATGATGTGATTAAATCGCAGGCCGGGTATTTGAATCCCTATATTCTGGAAGAAAGACAGTTGAACGTTACTCAACTCGACGTTTTCTCCCGTTTGATGATGGACCGCATCATTTTCCTCGGTACACAAGTAGATGACTATACAGCGAATACGCTTCAGGCACAGTTGCTGTATCTGGATTCTGTTGATCCGGGTAAGGATATCTCTATCTATATCAACTCTCCGGGCGGAAGTGTATATGCCGGACTGGGCATTTATGATACGATGCAGTTTATTTCAAGTGATGTTGCTACCATCTGTACAGGTATGGCAGCTTCAATGGCGGCTGTATTGCTTGTTGCCGGTGCTGAAGGCAAACGTTCTGCGTTGCCTCATTCACGTGTGATGATTCACCAGCCGATGGGTGGTGCGCAAGGACAAGCGTCGGACATTGAAATCACAGCTCGTGAGATTCAGAAATTGAAGAAAGAACTTTATACGATCATCGCCGATCATTCGCATACTGATTTCGATAAGGTATGGGCGGACTCTGACCGCGACTACTGGATGACAGCTCAGGAAGCGAAAGAATACGGTATGATTGATGAGGTATTGATTAAGAAATAAAAATGGCTGATTCAAAGACAAAGAAAAGGTGTAGCTTCTGTGGACGGTCGGAGAACGAAGTCGGATTCCTGATTACGGGAATGAACGGCTATATCTGCGACAGTTGTGCTACCCAGGCTTATGAGATTACTCAGGAAGCATTGGGCGAAGGCAAGAAAAGCGCGGGAGCTACCAAACTCAATTTAAAAGAACTGCCCAAACCGGTAGAAATCAAGAAATTCCTCGACCAGTATGTGATCGGACAGGATGACGCAAAACGCTTCCTTTCCGTATCGGTCTATAACCATTATAAACGTCTGTTGCAAAAAGACAGCGGGGATGATGTGGAGATTGAAAAGTCGAACATTATTATGGTAGGTAGTACCGGAACCGGAAAAACGTTGCTTGCACGTACGATTGCCAAGTTGCTGCACGTGCCGTTTACCATTGTAGACGCTACGGTGCTGACAGAGGCCGGTTATGTAGGCGAAGATATCGAAAGTATTTTAACCCGTTTGCTTCAGGTGGCAGATTATAATGTACCTGAAGCGGAACAGGGTATTGTGTTTATCGACGAGATCGACAAGATTGCCCGCAAAGGAGATAACCCTTCCATCACTCGCGATGTGAGCGGTGAAGGTGTACAGCAGGGATTGCTGAAATTACTCGAAGGCTCTGTTGTGAACGTACCTCCCCAGGGTGGTCGTAAACATCCGGACCAGAAGATGATTCCGGTAAATACCAAAAATATTCTCTTTATCTGTGGCGGCGCTTTCGATGGTATCGAAAAGAAGATCGCCCAACGGTTGAATACACATGTCGTAGGTTATACGGCGTCGCAGAAAACAGCGACGGTGGACAAGAATAACATGATGCAGTATATCGCTCCGCAGGATTTGAAGTCATTCGGACTGATTCCCGAAATTATCGGACGTCTTCCGGTACTGACTTATTTGAATCCGCTGGATCGGAATGCGCTTCGTGCTATCCTCACCGAACCGAAAAACTCTATCATCAAGCAGTACATCAAACTGTTTGAAATGGATGGTATCAAGCTCACATTTGAAGATGCTGTCTTCGAATATATCGTCGATAAGGCGGTGGAATATAAGCTGGGTGCCCGTGGATTGCGCTCTATTGTGGAAACAATCATGATGGATGTCATGTTTGAAATCCCTTCAGAGGACAAAAAAGAGTATAAGGTGACGCTGGATTATGCAAAGATGCAACTGGAAAAAGCGAATATGGCACGACTGCAAACTGCTTAAAATCAAAGAGTAAGGCTGCAAAAGATGATCGTAACTGTATTTTCTTGAAAATATTAGTCGCATTTTGCTTGGTAATTACGAAGTTGTTTATAACTTTGTTTGGCTCTCTTGAAGGAGGAAGCCTACTAAAGTTAAACCATGAACTGAATAAAACAACCTAAGTTAAGATGGCAAGGAAGATTAATTTAACAGATGAACTGAAGAAGTGTTTCGGATTTAATAAGTTCAAGGGAAACCAGGAAGCGATCATTAACAACTTGCTCGATGGTAAAGATACCTTTGTACTGATGCCTACCGGTGGCGGGAAATCTTTATGCTATCAGCTACCTTCGCTCTTGATGGAAGGTACGGCAATTGTAATTTCTCCGCTTATTGCGTTGATGAAGAATCAAGTGGATGCAATGCGCAATTTCAGTGAAGAAGATGGCGTCGCCCATTTTATCAATTCTTCATTAAACAAAGGCGCAATAGACCAAGTAAGGTCGGACATCCTTGCCGGAAAGACAAAATTGCTATATGTGGCGCCGGAATCGCTGACGAAAGAAGAAAATGTAGAATTTTTGCGTTCGGTGAAAATCTCATTCTATGCAGTAGACGAAGCTCACTGTATTTCTGAATGGGGACATGACTTCCGACCGGAATACCGGCGGATTCGCCCTATTATCAACGAAATAGGAAAGGCTCCGTTGATTGCGTTGACCGCAACAGCGACACCAAAGGTGCAGCATGATATCCAGAAAAATCTGGGAATGGTAGATGCTCAAGTTTTCAAATCGTCGTTCAACCGTCCGAACCTTTATTATGAGGTACGCGCGAAGACCGCTAATATTGACAGGGATATTATCAAGTTTATCAAAAACAATCCGGAAAAATCGGGCATTATCTATTGCCTTAGCCGGAAAAAAGTAGAGGAACTTGCTGAAATCCTTCAGGCAAACGGTATCAATGCGCGTCCTTATCATGCCGGGATGGATTCGTTGGCGAGGACTAAGAATCAGGATGATTTCCTGATGGAAAAAGTGGACGTTATTGTAGCAACTATCGCTTTCGGTATGGGAATCGACAAGCCGGATGTAAGGTTTGTGATTCACTACGATATTCCAAAGAGTCTGGAAGGGTATTACCAGGAGACCGGACGTGCCGGTAGAGATGGCGGTGAAGGTCAGTGCATAACCTTTTATACAAACAAAGACTTGCAGAAACTGGAGAAGTTCATGCAAGGAAAACCTGTGGCAGAGCAGGAAATTGGCAAGCAGCTTCTGTTGGAAACCGCTGCTTATGCCGAATCTTCCGTATGCCGGCGCAAGACGTTGCTGCATTATTTCGGCGAAGAATATACGGAAGAGAATTGTGGAAATTGTGACAACTGTTTAAACCCTAAAAAACAAGTGGAGGCTCAAGAGTTATTGTGTGCCGTGATTGAAGCGATTATCGCGGTGAAAGAAAATTTTAAGGCAGATTATATTATAGACATACTACAAGGTAAAGAAACTTCCGAAGTACAGGCGCATTTGCATGAAGACCTCGAAGTCTTCGGCTCCGGTATGGGCGAAGAGGATAAAACATGGAACGCAGTGATTCGTCAAGCACTGATCGCAGGTTACTTGAGCAAGGATGTGGAACATTACGGACTCCTGAAAGTGACGGAGGAAGGACACAAGTTCTTGAAGAAGCCGAAGTCATTCAAGATTACCGAAGACAACGACTTTGAAGAGACGGAAGAAGAAGTTCCGGCACGTGGCGGTGGTTCCTGTGCGGTAGACCCTGCTCTTTATTCTATGTTGAAGGACTTGCGGAAGAAACTCTCGAAGAAACTGGAAGTGCCGCCTTATGTGATCTTCCAGGATCCGTCTTTGGAAGCGATGGCTACCATTTATCCGGTGACATTGGATGAATTGCAGAATATACCGGGTGTAGGAGCCGGAAAAGCAAAACGTTACGGTGAAGAGTTCTGTAAATTAATCAAACGCCACTGTGAAGAGAATGAAATAGAACGTCCCGAAGACTTGCGGGTACGTACGGTTGCCAATAAATCAAAGATGAAAGTAGCTATCATTCAGGCAATTGACCGTAAAGTGGCGTTAGATGATATCGCTCTTTCCAAAGGTATCGAGTTCGGTGAACTTCTGGACGAGGTAGAAGCTATCGTCTATTCGGGAACCAAACTGAATATCGATTATTTCCTGGAAGAAATCATGGATGAAGATCACATGCTCGATATCTATGATTATTTCAAGGAATCTACCACTGATAAGATTGATGATGCGCTTGATGAATTAGGCGATGACTTCACTGAAGAGGAAGTTCGCTTGGTGCGTATTAAGTTCATCTCTGAAATGGCTAATTAAAAAAGCGAAAAAAATAGGCGTGCAGGTATGCGGTTTTGAATAAAAACCGTATATTTGCACGCAATAATTTTTAAACGCATAGCCCTATGTCATTTATTGCTGATAAGATTGTAATGGATGGGTTAACTTACGACGACGTATTGTTGATCCCCGCTTATTCTGAAGTTTTACCGCGCACTGTCGATCTCTCGACTAAGTTTTCAAAAAACATTGAGTTAAAAATTCCTTTTGTGACGGCTGCCATGGATACGGTTACCGAAGCGAAAATGGCTATTGCCATTGCTCGTGAGGGTGGTATCGGCGTGATTCACAAAAATATGTCTATCGAAGAACAGGCAAGACAAGTTGCTATTGTAAAACGTGCCGAAAATGGTATGATTTATGATCCCGTAACTATTAAAAGAGGTTCTACTGTGCAGGATGCACTGGACATCATGGCGGAATACAAAATCGGTGGTATCCCTGTGGTAGATGATGAAGGTTATTTGGTGGGTATTGTTACTAACAGAGATTTGCGTTTCGAAAGAGACATGGCTAAACATATTGATCTTGTCATGACTCCGAAAGAAAGATTGGTAACTACAAACCAGTCTACTGATCTGGAATCTGCTGCACAGATTCTTCAGAAACATAAGATCGAGAAACTTCCGATTGTCGGAATGGACGGAAAGTTGATCGGTCTTGTTACTTATAAAGATATTACAAAAGCAAAAGATAAACCGATGGCTTGTAAAGATGCCAAAGGTCGTTTGCGTGTAGCTGCCGGTGTAGGTGTGACTGCCGATACGCTGGATCGTATGCAGGCATTGGTAGATGCCGGTGCGGATGCAATTGTGATTGATACGGCTCACGGACACTCTATGTTTGTGATTGAAAAACTGAAAGAAGCTAAGAAACGCTTCCCGAACATTGATATCGTAGTGGGTAATATTGCTACCGGAGAAGCTGCAAAAGCGTTGGTAGAAGCAGGAGCGGATGCAGTGAAAGTCGGTATCGGTCCGGGTTCTATCTGTACCACTCGTGTGGTTGCCGGTGTAGGTGTTCCACAGTTGTCTGCTGTCTATGATGTAGCAAAAGCCTTGAAGGGTACAGGTATTCCTTTGATTGCCGATGGTGGTTTGCGCTATTCGGGCGATGTAGTGAAAGCGTTGGCTGCCGGTGGATATTGTGTAATGATCGGATCGTTGGTTGCCGGAACAGAAGAGTCTCCGGGCGACACAATCATTTTCAATGGACGTAAATTTAAATCCTATCGTGGTATGGGATCGTTGGAAGCGATGGAGAACGGTTCGAAAGACCGTTACTTCCAGAGCGGAACTGCTGATGTGAAGAAGCTGGTTCCGGAAGGAATTGCTGCCCGTGTTCCTTATAAAGGTACACTTTTCGAGGTTGTCTATCAGTTGTCAGGTGGTTTGCGTGCAGGTATGGGATACTGCGGTGCTGCCAATATTGATAAACTTCATGATGCTAAGTTTACCCGCATTACCAATGCAGGTGTAATGGAAAGCCATCCGCACGACGTGACGATTACTAGTGAATCGCCTAACTATAGCCGTCCGGAATAATAGATAGATACGGTGAACTATTAACGGTGAACGGTGAACAGGCTGTATTGTCAGCAAGGTGTTCACTGCTCACCGTTTGTTGTTTATCTGTTATTGCCTCTGTGATGTTTGTTGTTTATTGTTTGGAAAATAAAAAATGATGATGAAAAGAAGCCTGTTGTTGGGATGTATTTCTCTCTTTGTTGTCGCGGTCTTTGCGCAAGAAGATCCGGTATTGATGCGTGTTAACGGAAGAGAGGTACTCCGTTCGGAATTTGAAAATGCATACCGCCGTTATGTAGAACGCTCAAATGCCCGGCTTTCACCAAAAGAGTATGCGGCACTTTTCGCTCAATCAAAGTTGAAGGTGGAAGCAGCCAGGCTGCCGGGCTTGATACGACTACAGTTTTCCGTAAACAACACGAGAAATGTTGGACAGAATTGGTAGAATCTTATCTGATTGACAAACAAGTGATGGATAGTTGTGCCCGTGTCTTGTATCAGAAGATGGGATTGAAAGCACGTAGCGGCCGGGTGCAAGTCATGCAAATTTTTAAACGTTTACCGCAGACGGTTACTTCCCGTCATTTGGAAGAAGAAAAAGCCCGGATGGATTCTATATACCGGGTGATACAGAATCAGCCGGATTTGAATTTTAACCGTTTGGTGGAAATCTATTCGGATGATAAGCAGAGTAGATGGATAGAAGGTCTGGAGACAACGAGTGAATTTGAGGATGTCGCTTTCTCTTTGGCGAAAGGTGCGGTATCACAGCCATTCTTCACTCCTGAAGGGATTCATATCTTGAAAGTGATTGACCGGGAGGAAGCATTTGCTTATGAAAATGTCAGTGGCAGGTTGATAGAGCGGTTACGGCGTAAGGAAATTTTAGACAAAGGCACGGCAGCGATGCTCGACCGATTAAAAAGGTCATGGCAGTATACCCCGAATCAGGCAGCAATGGAAGAGCTGTTGACGAAAGGCCGGACAGAACAAAATCTCTTTATGATTGATGGACAGGCATATACCGGAGCTATGTTCACGCGTTTTGCCTCTTCTCATCCTCAATCTGTCAAACGCCAGTTGGAAGGGTTTATTGCTAAATCATTATTGGATTATGAAAGCCGGAATATAGATAAAAAGCATCCGGAAATTCGTGTTGCCTTGCGGGAATCTGACGAAAACTATTTGGTAAAAGAAATCACACGACAAAAAATAGAGTTGCCTGCTATTAATGACCGGGCCGGATTGGCTACCTATTTCAAATTTCATTCGTCGGATTATCGGTGGGAGAGTCCCCGGTATAGAGGAGTCGTGCTTCATTGCGTTGATAAAAAGACGGTAAAGCAAGCTAAAAAAATGCTGAAGAAAGTGCCGGAAAAAGAGTGGGCGGACCAGCTTCGGCAAACTTTTAATACATCCGGGACGGAAAAGATACAGGTTGAACAAGGAATTTTTGCCGACGGAGACAATAAATATATAGATAAACTGGTTTTTAAGAAGGGTGGTTTCGAACCCGTGATGTCTTATCCTTTTACCATTGTTGTAGGCGAAAAAATGAAAGGACCGGATGATTATCGGGAAGTAATTGAACAGGTGCGAAAGGATTATCGAAGCTATCTTGACACGTGCTGGGCGCGGGAATTGAGGGAGTTTGGTAAGGTTGAAATAAACCAAGAGGTTTTAAAAACAGTTAATAATAACTGATGTAACCGATTATTCACTATCTTCGTACCTTAAATAAGTAGATTTTAGTTGCCAATGCGAATATTAGTCCTCTTACTGATTACCCTTCTTGGTTGTGGAGCGTGCAAGGAACAGCGCGACCACAAAGGAAAGACTCCTTTGGTAGAGGTGGACGGTAACTTTTTATATAAAGAAGATTTGATGTCCGTGCTTCCGGTCGGATTGTCAAAAGATGATAGTATTCTCTTCACCGAACATTATATTCGTAGTTGGGCGGAAGAGATTTTATTATATGAGAAAGCTGCGAACAATATTCCCGATAATGTGGATGTAGACAAACTAGTGGAGAATTATCGGAAAGCGTTGATTATGCATACTTATCAGCAGGAGTTGATAAACCAGAAGCTGTCGAATGATATTTCCGAACAAGAGATCGCAGAATATTACGGAAAAAACAAAGAACTGTTTAAGCTGGAAACCCCGTTGATTAAGGGATTGTTTATCAAAGTGCCGTTGACGGCTCCCCAGCTGAACAATGTGCGCAGGTGGTATAAGTCGGACAAACAGGATGCTGTTGAGAGCCTGGAAAAATATAGCTTACAGAATGCAGTGAAATACGAATACTTCTATGACAAATGGGTGTCCGTGACTGATGTACTGGATATGATTCCATTAAAAGTAGAGGCACCGGAAGAGTACGTAGACAAACACCGTCAGGTAGAATTGAAAGATACGGCCTATTATTATTTCCTGAATGTGAGCGATTATCGCGGAATTGGTGAAGAGAAACCGTATGAATTTGCCCGTTCGGAAGTGAAAGACTTACTGGTTAATCAGAAACGGGTGAGCTTTATGGAACAGGTAAAGAACGACTTGTATCAGCAGGCAGTAAGTAAGAAGAAGATTATATATAATTATTAAATACAAAGAATGAAGAAGTTTGTGAACTTTAGATTTGTTGTTACCCTTGTCCTGGCAATATTTGCTAATGTGGCAACCTATGCACAAGATAATGTGGTTGATGAAGTAGTTTGGGTAGTAGGTGACGAAGCTATTTTGAAATCAGATGTAGAAGAGGCCCGTATGGATGCCTTGTATAATGGACGCAGATTTGACGGCGATCCTTATTGTGTAATTCCTGAAGAGATTGCCGTGCAGAAGTTGTTCTTGCATCAGGCAAAGTTGGACAGTATCGAGGTTTCCGAAGCGGAAATCATCCAGCGTGTGGATATGATGACCAACATGTACATCCAGCAGATCGGTTCCAGAGAGAAGATGGAGGAGTATTTCAATAAAACTTCCACCCAGATTCGTGAGACGCTGCGTGATAATGCACGTGACGGATTGACCGTTCAGAAGATGCAGCAGAAACTGGTAGGAGAAATCAAAGTGACTCCGGCAGAAGTACGCCGTTACTTCAAAGACCTTCCACAAGATAGTATTCCTTACATTCCGACACAGGTAGAAGTGCAGATCATTACTTTACAACCGAAAATTCCTATCTCGGAGATTGAGGATGTAAAAAAGACGTTGCGTGATTATACGGATCGTGTGACAAAAGGAGAAATTGACTTCTCTACATTGGCGCGTTTGTATTCGGAAGACAAGGCATCTGCTATTAAAGGTGGTGAATGTGGATTCATGGGACGTGGTATGATGGACCCTGCTTATGCGAATGTAGCGTTCAGTTTGCAAGATCCGAAGAAAGTTTCTAAGATTGTGGAGTCGGAATTTGGTTTCCACATTATCCAGTTGATTGAAAAACGTGGTGACCGTGTCAACACTCGCCATATCTTGTTGCGTCCGAAAGTATCGGAAAAAGAACTGACCGAGGCTTGTGCCCGTCTGGATTCTATTGCCGATGATATTCGTGCCAACAAATTTACATTTGATGATGCGGCTGCCGTTATCTCACAGGATAAAGACACCCGTAACAACCATGGTATTATGGTGAACATCAATGAAAATTCAGGTGTGACTACTTCTAAGTTCCAGATGCAGGATCTTCCTCAAGACGTTGCTAAGGTAGTGGATAAGATGAATGTAGGTGAAATTTCCAAAGCCTTTACAATGATTAATGAGAAGGATGGAAAAGAAGTATGTGCTATCGTGAAGTTGAAAGCAAAAATCAACGGTCATAAAGCAACCATTGCAGAAGACTATCAGGACCTGAAAGAAATTGTGATGGAGAAACGCCGTGAAGAGATGTTGCAGAAATGGATTCTGGACAAGCAGAAACATACTTATGTACGCATCAACGAAAACTGGCAGAAGTGTGACTTCAAGTATCCGGTTGGGTCAAGAAGGACTGATGTAACCTTGCTTTGATTTTATATGCTGAAAACAAATAAAAAAAAATAAACAACAAGACAGGCATAGATGGCTCCTTATAGGCTTTCTATGCCTGTTTGGTGTATGTCTTGTAGCACAAGTGAGGCCAACAGGACAGAAACCTGTGACAGGGGATTCAATTAAATCGGCTGCGGATACGTCTAAGTCGCTCCAAAAGCCAAAACACCGGCAGGCAATAAGAAACAGTCGGACAACAAGAAGCAACCGGAGAATAAAAAGACCAAAGTTTATCTGCTTCATGCTGATGAAGGTCAGGCGGATAAGTTGGCGCGTCCGGATGTGCAGGTGTTGATTGGTAACGTGAAATTGCGGCATGACAGTATGTATATGTACTGTGATAGTGCGCTGATTTTTGAGAAAACCAACTCTGTGGAGGCCTTCAGTAATGTGCGTATGGAACAGGGAGACACTTTGTTCATCTACGGTGATTATCTTTATTATGACGGAATGACGCAAATAGCGCAGCTTCGTGAAAATGTGAAGATGATTAATCGGAACACCACCCTGTTGACAGATAGCTTGAACTACGACCGTCTCTACGACCTCGGATATTATTTCGAGGGAGGAACCTTGATGGATGAAGAGAATGTATTGACTTCCGATTGGGGAGAATACAGTCCTGCAACAAAACAGTCGGTATTCAACCATGATGTGAAGTTGGTAAACCCTAAGTTTGTGTTGACTTCCGATACATTAAGGTATAATACGGAAAGCAAAATCGCAGTTATTCTCGGACCTTCCAATATCGTCAGTGATAATAATCATATCTATTCGGAACGGGGATTCTATAATACAATGACCGAACAAGCCGAACTGTTGGACCGTTCGGTACTGACCAATCAGGGAAAGAAACTGGTAGGCGACAGTCTGTTCTATGACCGTATCATCGGTTATGGCGAGGCGTTCGATAATGTGAAGATGACAGATTCCATTAATAAGAATATGCTGACGGGTGATTATTGTTTCTATAATGAATTGACAGACTCCGCGTTTGCGACGAAACGTGCTGTGGCAATCGACTACTCGCAAGGGCCTGACAGTCTTTTTATGCATGGCGATACATTGCAGTTGGTGTCTTACAACCTGAATACCGATTCCGTTTTCCGGTTGATGAAGGCTTATCACAAGGTACGTATGTATCGTACGGATGTTCAAGGAGTATGTGACTCACTGGTCTATAATTCGAAGGATTCCTGTATGACCATGTATACCGACCTATTCTTTGGAATGAAGGGCAGCAACTACTTGGCGAGCAGATCAAGATTTATATGAATGACAGCACGATTGACTGGGCGCATATCATCAACCAGGCGTTGACGGTGGAAATGAAAGATTCTATTCATTATAACCAAGTGTCCGGCAAAGAGATGAAAGCTATTTCATCAATGGAGATATGCGTCATATTGAAGTGATTGGTAATGTGTTGACCGCTTTCTATCCGGAAGAAAAAGACAGTACGATGACCGGATTTAATTGTCTGGAAGGTAGTGTGCTTCATCTTTATATGAAGGACAAGAAGATGGAAAAAGGACTGTTTATCGGTAAATCCAACGGAACGATGTATCCGATGGACCAGATACCGCCTGATAAATTGCGTCTTCCCACTTTTGCCTGGTTCGACTATGTCCGTCCGCTGAATAAGGATGATATCTTTAACTGGCGGGGTAAACGTGCGGGCGATACACTGAAACCGACCACCGACCGGCGACCCAAAACAGAAAAGCGAAACTTAATAAATATGAAGTAGTATGGGAATGTTTAACTCAATGAGAAAGCCCCGTGGCTTTAATCATCAATACATTTATGTAGACGAGCGGAAAGAAAAGCTCGCAAAGATGGAGGAGAACGCCAAACGTGACTTGGGGATGCTTCCGGAAAAGGAATTTAATCCGGAGGATATTCGAGGTAAGTTCATCGAAGGTACTACGCATTTGAAAAGAAGAAAAGCGAGTGGCCGCAAACCGGTCTCTTTCGGAATCATACTGATAATCATTGCTTTCCTTCTTTATCTGTGGCATTATTTGGCGACAGGAAGCTGGAACTTTTAATTATTAATTTACGAAGAATGAGCGATATAATTCATTTGTTACCTGATTCGGTAGCTAACCAGATTGCTGCCGGTGAAGTGATACAACGTCCCGCGTCTGTCATCAAGGAGCTAGTGGAGAATGCGATTGATGCAGATGCACAAAATATACATGTATTGGTGACTGATGCAGGTAAAACCAGCATTCAGGTGATTGATGATGGAAAAGGAATGTCCGAAACGGATGCCCGTCTTTCTTTTGAGCGACATGCCACTTCCAAGATACGTCAAGCGGCGGATCTGTTTGCTTTGCGTACAATGGGATTTCGCGGAGAGGCATTGGCTTCTATCGCTGCTGTGGCACAGGTAGAGTTAAAGACACGTCCGGAATCGGAAGAGCTGGGCACGAAACTGGTGATTGCAGGCTCTCAAGTGGAAAGTCAGGAGGCTGTGTCCTGTTCTAAAGGAAGTAACTTCTCTGTAAAGAACCTATTCTTTAATGTACCTGCCCGTCGTAAATTTCTAAAGGCTAATTCAACGGAATTGAGTAACATCCTTGCCGAATTTGAACGGATCGCTTTGGTGCATCCGGAGGTTGCTTTTTCGCTTTATAGTAATGATTCGGAGTTATTTAATCTTCCGGTATCACAATTACGTCAACGTATCCTTGCTATTTTCGGTAAGAAGCTCAATCAGCAGTTACTCAATATAGAGGTCAATACTACCATGGTGAAAATCTCCGGATATGTAGCCAAGCCGGAGACAGCCCGTAAGAAAGGGGCACATCAGTATTTCTTTGTCAACGGGCGTTATATGCGTCATCCTTATTTTCATAAGGCAGTCATGGAGGCTTATGAACAGTTGATTCCCACTGGTGAACAGATTTCCTACTTTATCTATTTCAATGTAGATCCGGCTAATATTGACGTGAATATCCATCCGACAAAGACTGAAATCAAGTTTGAAAATGAACAGGCTATCTGGCAGATACTTTCAGCATCCGTGAAGGAGTCGTTGGGTAAATTCAGTGCGATCCCTTCTATTGATTTTGATACGGAAGACATGCCTGACATTCCGGCATTTGAGGAGAAAATGTCTTCCGAGCCTCCGAAGATACATTATAATACAGATTATAATCCGTTTAAAGTTTCTGCCGGTGGCGGTGGTGGCGGATCGTACAGCCGTTCGAAAGTGGAATGGGAAGATTTGTACGGAGGGCTGACGAAAGCCAGTAAGATGAATAACCCGCAACCGGAACCAGAAATGGATTGGGAAGACTCTTCTATTGGCGGCCAACCCACTTTCGTTGAAGAAAAGATGGAGACGGTCACCTCTGCCGCTTCTTCTACTTTGTATGCCAGTGAACCGGTGATAGAGAAAGGAAATCAGCATTTGCAGTTTAAAGGGCGGTTTATCCTGACTTCAGTTAAATCCGGTTTGATGCTAATCGATCAGCACCGGGCACACATACGGGTGCTTTTTGATCGTTATATGGTACAGATCCAACAGAAACAGGGGGTATCACAAGGCGTCCTGTTCCCGGAAATCTTACAGTTGCCGGCTTCGGAAGCTGCTGTACTGCAAAGTATTATGGATGATTTGTCTGCAGTCGGTTTCGATTTGAGTAATCTGGGAGGCGGTAGCTATGCCATTAATGGTATTCCTTCGGGGATTGAAGGTCTGAATCCGGTGGAACTGGTGCGTAATATGCTGCATACGGCGATGGAAAAAGGAAGTGACGTCAAGGAAGAAATCCAAAGTATTCTGGCATTAACATTGGCTCGCGCGGCGGCTATTGTTTACGGACAGGTGTTGAGTAATGAAGAAATGGTAAGCCTTGTAGACAACCTTTTTGCCTGTCCCTCACCGAATTACACCCTGATGGGAAAACTGTTTTGACAACAATCAAGGAGGAAGACATCGAAAGATTATTCAAATAAAACAAATAATTTCATCTTTTTCTAAAACCTTTTAGTTCGGTTCGTGTTATTTAAATAGTTCAACAAAGAAAAAGATTTAAATAACCACTTAACTATTAGGTATATGAAAAAGATTCTGATGTTGCTGGCATTTGCCGGCGTTGCGTCTGTCGCTTCTGCGCAGCAGACAATGACTGTAACTGAATACGAAGTGATTCAGGTACAAGATAAATATCAAGTAATAACTAATCCTTTCTGGAGTAACTGGTTCTTCTCTGTAGGAGCGGCGCCCAGGTGCTATATGGAAACAATGACCATATCGGCAAATTCAGAGACCGTGTTGCTCCTACATTTAACGTGTCTGTCGGCAAATGGGTAACTCCGGGATTCGGATTGCGTTTGCAATACAGCGGATTGCAGGCAAAAGGATTCACTACCAGCGAAACTGCTAATTATGTAGTGGGTGGTCCGAGAGAAGACGGTTCTTACAAACAAAGATGGGACTACATGAACTTGCATGGTGATTTGATGATTAACCTGAACGCACTTTTCGGTGGATACAATCCGAATCGCGTATATGAAATTATCCCTTATATAGGTGCCGGTTGGCTCATGCTTATTCTCGTCCTCACACTAACTCCGCTACTTTCAATGCAGGTATTATCAACCGCTTCCGTTTGTCGAATGCTGTTGACTTGAATCTGGAGTTGAGCGCAACAGGTCTGGAAGGCAAGTTTGACGGAGAACATGGAGGTAGACCCGATTATGATGGTATCTTAGGTGCTACCCTCGGTGTGACTTATTACTTCCCTACCCGCGGATTCCAACGTCCTACTCCACAGATTATCTCTGAACTTGAATTGAATCAGATGCGTAATCAGATGAATGCAATGGCAGCAGCTAATATGCAATTGCAACAACAGTTGGCAAATGCACAACAACCAGTAGAAGTAGAAGATACTGAAGAAGTTGTTATCACAGATACTAACATTGCTCCGCGTACCGTATTCTTCAAGATCGGTTCTGATAAATTATCTCCGCAAGAAGAAATGAACTTGTCATATCTTGCCAGCAAGATAAAAGAATCTCCGAATGCTACATACACAATCAACGGATATGCTGACTCTGCAACCGGTACTCCTGCTTTCAATCAGAAGTTAAGTTTGGAACGTGCACAGGTTGTTAAAGACTTGTTAGTTAAGAAGTATGGCATCTCTGCCGATAGACTGAAAGTTGCAGCCGGTGGTGGTGTTGACAAATTCGGTCAACCGATTCTGAACCGTGTAGTATTGGTAGAATCTGCACAGTAATAAAAAGTAAAAAAGCGATTTCAGCATTCAGCGATTCTCTGTAATCGCTTGCTGGAAAGAGATAGCGGCTGAAAGCGAACCCTGAAAAGAGGGGTTCATGCTTTCAGCCGCCTTTTTTATATCTGTTCTTTGGGGGTATCTCCTCTGATATTTTGTTTTAGTTTATTTGACAGGCTGATAATCTCTGGACTTTCCATAAAATCCTGGGGCCGGCACATAAATAGGTTGACTGGGAATGCCGATATTCTGCGGCTTGCCTTCCTGACGGAGTCGGCGAATATGAATCATGGCTGTGGAACGTACCATCCCCGTGATGCCTTGAAAGTCGGAACGTTGCATAATCTGATGATCGCTGAAATACTCTTTTAGCCGCATGTCTATCTCTATTTCCGATAATTTGGCAGAGTGCTTGACCCGCTTCATTTGCTTTATTTTTATATATCCGACAGATTGTTTCAGCTTCTTGTCCGAACGAAACTGTATCGCTTTTAATTTTACTTTTGAATTTCTGCGGGGAGTATCTGCAGAGATCTGTTCAATCGGATTTTTAACCTGTTTAATCGGATTTGTAATCCGATTGCTTTGAGCATCAGGATTTTCAATCCGAACTATATATTAAAGTATAGGTGTATTGCGGATTATAAATCCTGATACTCGGAGAACGGCGGATTGCAAATCCGCCGGGACGCATAATGTTTGGTAACTAGCTAACCTTCCGCTGTTATTTTTTCTAAGTATATGTCCTTCTTTAGCTAAATATCGGCAATGAGACTTTCAAATTAGGATATTTGTCACCCAATTGTTTCAAGAAGTCATTGCCAATGATAATATCCTGTATTGTTTCTTGTGGATCTGTCGGAATCTCCGGGATATTTGTAAATATCAGACAGGAGTAGATAATGAGTTCAACAGGTTTCTCGTCGGTTTGCAATGAAAGTTTGTATGCTTTCACGTTGTTTCCTCTGGCTTGTGCCTGTGCTTGTACTTGTCCCTCCATAGGAATTGCGATGAGACGGGAGTTTTCAAGACGCGCCTGATTGAATACAAAATGATTGTCGATTTCTCCATCTGTGTCTGTATCGAATAGGTGCAGATTGTCTCCGCTTAATACCAGATATTTGGGAGTTTGTACGGTATTGAAACGTACAGTTCCTAAGGTGGCCATTCCTTTCAGCTTATCTTTCATTCCGTCTTTGAGTGCGGATGCTACACCATACTCATTGCTGGCATAGTTGAAAGCGTCAATTTTTTCTTCTCCCATAGCTTCTTTCAGGAAAGATAAATCAGAGTTTAAGCAGAGTTTTTTATACTGTTCTGCATTTGCAAATTCAGCTTTGAAATCGGTGTTGTTCACTACTTGTGCCTGTTTCGAGTTTTTGTTTTTCATGTAAAACCAGTATCCTAGATATAGAACAATGAAAATGACCGGAATAAAGGTGTAAATAGACATAGTTTGTACTTTTTAATGTTATTAATAATGGTTTGTTTTATACTTCCACGGGTTTCACTTCTTTCTTTTTTCCAGGAATACATCCCCAAATGATAAGGGCAATTATAAGAAGTCCGACAGCTTTACCGCCATAACGGGAATAGAAACCGATCTTGTTCAACTTCTCTCCATCCAAATTATTTTCTTTTAGGATGGTAGCCAGTTGTTCTTCCGTCAGTTCATAGTAAGTGTCTTCCTTTTCGCAATAGCCGACCAGGCGAGGCTCTTTCTCTATGTATAGAGGGAGAAGGTAAGCGATGTTGAACTCCTGATGGAAAGTTGCCAGATCAATGTAGTTTCCATCGTCTGTTTGGTACTCTTCGGTATCAGGCAAATCTGCTACTTTGGTTAATACTTCGCGGTCGCCGAAAGGGATTTTTAAACCACGTGCGGATACTGTTTGGCAAGATAAGAAAAGAATGCCGCCAAGTGCAAATAGAAATTTAAGGTGCTTCATGCTTCTTGTGTTTAAGTGAATAATTTGTGTGATTTTTATTGATATTGTGGCAAAGATAGGAAAAAGAAGAATAAAAGCCGTATAATTGTTTGGAATTTGTAAGCTCTATTCTTTTTTATAAAATGAGGAGATTTTTTTCCTGATTTAGAGGATTTGTATCCTGATTTATGCAATTGATGTAAAATTGCATTATTGGGATAATCCAAATAATTTAATAACAATTGATTGGAGCTATTAATAATTATCTATATTTGTGATATAGAACTCAAATCTGGAATATTATGGACGACTTTAATACTGTATATGCACTACTCGTTTTGGTTATGTTATTTATTTTATTGAGTAGGTTGGACAATCGCTTCGGAAAGATAGAGAAAGAGTTGAATGAGATCAAGAAACGGATGGAAGATTATCTCAAGGTTCAGCAAAATTCTGTTGCTGAAGCCTCCAAGCCGAAAGAGGAAATATCAGAAAAAGAAACAAAAGATATTCCTGTGATGCCTCAAGCGGCAGAGCATGTTAAGGCAGTAAAGACCGGACAACGAGAAGAGGCTGTTCAGGAAAAACACGAACCGGTTGTTGAAGCAGTTGTCCGTGAGACATTGGAAAAGACGCCTGAAAAGACGCTTGAAACAAGAATGGAGGAAGTTTGCGTAGAGGCTGTTCGGAAGGAATCCGCTGAATCTTCGACTGTGCCAGTTGTACCGGTTACTCCGGTTGTTCCGGTTGCCCCGACTGTTCCGAAACAAAAGAAGCAGGTGAACTATGAAAAATTCATCGGTGAGAACCTTTTCGGGAAGATTGGTATCCTTATATTTGTAATCGGTGTAGGCTTCTTTGTAAAGTATGCCATTGATAAAAACTGGATTAATGAAACCTTCCGTACCGTGCTTGGTTTCTTGACGGGAACTGTATTGCTGGCTGTTGCCGAACGGTTGCAAAAGAAATACCGAACCTTCAGTTCGCTGCTTGCGGGTGGTGCTTTCGCTGTGTTCTATCTTACAGTTGCCATTGCTTTCCATTATTATCATATTTTCTCGCAGACTATGGCCTTTATCATTCTGATTGGTGTCACAGTGTTTATGTCTATTCTGTCTGTGGTATATAATCGGCGTGAGTTGGCTATCATTTCTCTTGTAGGAGGATTCCTTGCGCCATTCATAGTGAGTAGCGGGGAAGGAAGTTATTTGGTACTGTTCACTTACGTGAGCATATTAAACCTGGGTATGTTCGGACTTTCCATTTATAAAAAGTGGAGTGAACTTCCAATGATTTCATTTGTTTTTACTTGCCTGATAATGGGAATCTTTCTTTTGTTTAACTATACCTCTAGTTCTATGGTTATTTCGAACCATCTGTTTTGGTTTGCTACTCTGTTCTATTTTATCTTTCTACTTCCGGTGTTCTCTATCCTTCGTGGAGAGAATATGCGGACGATGAGCCGGGGATTAGTATTCGTCATTATAACGAATAATTTTATCTATTTGCTTTCAGGAGCCTTATTCTTGCAGAATATGGGATTGTCTTTCAAAGCAAGCGGCTTGTTGAGCCTGTTTATCGCTCTTGTTAATTTAGGACTGGTTCTTTGGTTGTGGAAGAATAGGAAGGAATATAAATTCCTCGTGCATACCACGTTGGGGCTTGTGCTGACATTTGTCTCCATTACAGTTCCGATTCAACTGGACGGAAACTATATAACCTTGCTTTGGGCATCGGAAATGGTATTGCTGTTGTGGCTCTATGTTAAGTCGAAAATTAGAGTATATGAGTATGCGGCTAAAGTTCTGGTAGGACTCACTTTCGTTTCTTACTTGATGGATGTGTATAGTGTGATGTTTGAACATCATTCCTTAGATACAATTTTTCTGAATAGTTCATTTGCCACCTCTTTGTTTGTGGGATTAGCGACAGGAGCATTTGCTTTATTAATGGAATATTATCATTCCTTCTTCTCTACGGCACGCCGGTTGAAATACAGCTTCTGGAATCCTTTTATGCTTATCGTCTCCGTAATCATACTTTATTATACATTTATGATGGAATTCAATTTGTATTTTGAAGGGGCGACGAGAAGCGGAGCTATGTTCTTGTTTACAGCCATATCCATTTCGAGTGTTTGCTATGCTTTCAGAAAACGATTCCCGATAACGAAACATCTCACTTCTTATATCTTGACTATCGGGGCAAACGTACTTGTATATATTATAAATATATGGGGCGACCAGAGAATATGGACTTCCCCTCCTGTTGTACTACCATGGCTGACAGCTGTGTTCGTAATAGCGAATTTGTATTATGTAGCACGTATGTACTATACATCAATCGGCATAAAATCCCGTTTCACCGTATATCTGAATATTCTTGCCACGCTCCTTTGGCTGACAATGGTACGCTCTTTCCTTTGGCAAGTAGGAGTGGACGATTTCAGTGCCGGGCTGTCACTCTCATTAAGCATTGCCGGGTTCGTCCAAATGGGGTTGGGCATGCGCCTGCATCAGAAACTACTCCGTATGGTGAGCCTTGCGACTTTCGGATTAGTCCTGCTCAAACTCGTCTTTGATGATTTATGGGCTATGCCGACCATTGGCAAGATTATTGTATTTATCATTCTGGGATTGATATTGCTGATACTTTCATTCCTTTATCAGAAATTAAAGGATGTGTTGTTCAAGAATGACGAGGAAGAAACAAACTGAATCTTTGAAAAATATCCGATAAGAAAGGCTGCCTGTTCTACAAAAGAAGGGCAGCCTTTACCTTATAATTATGTTTATTCCCAGACGAAATCTTTTACTCTTGCGAGAAACGTTTCACCTGCTCTTCGATTAATTCCTTATCATCAAAATAATTAATCTTCATCGCCTTCTTCACGTCAGCCAAAGTCTCGGCAGCCGCAGCCCTTGCCACTTCGCAGCCTTGCTGAAGCATCTCGTAGATAGCAGGGATATCCTTGCTGAACTCCTTGCGACGATTGCGAATCGGTTCCAAAGTCTCCTGCATGATGGAATTTAGGAAACGTTTTACTTTCACGTCACCCAATCCGCCGCGTTGATAATGCGCTTTCAGTTCTGCCAGATTCGGATAATCCGGTAAATAACGTTCGAAATGTTCGGGGAGGCAGAAAGCATCTAGGTAAGTAAATACCGTATTACCTTCAATTTTTCCCGGATCTTGTACGCGGAGATGCCCCGGGTCGGTATACATACTCATGATTTTCTTTTGGATTTCTTCCGGTTCTTCCGAAAGGTAGATGCAGTTTCCGAGCGATTTACTCATTTTAGCTTTACCGTCAGTTCCCGGAAGACGCAGACAAGCTGCATTGTCCGGCAACAGGATTTCCGGTTCTACCAATGTCTCACCATATATATAGTTGAAACGGCGAACGATTTCGCGAGCCTGTTCGAGCATCGGTTCCTGGTCTTCACCCACAGGGACAGTCGTTGCGCGGAATGCTGTAATGTCTGCTGCCTGGCTGATGGGATAAGTGAAGAAACCTACGGGAATACTTGCTTCAAAGTTACGCATCTGGATTTCCGATTTCACGGTCGGGTTACGTTGCAGGCGGGATACGCTGACAAGATCCATATAATAGAAACTAAGTTCGCATAGTTCCGGTATTTGCGACTGGATGAAAATCGTAGCTTTAGTCGGATCAATACCACAAGCCAGATAATCAAGAGCAACTTCGATTACATTCTGACGCACCTTTTCCGGATTGTCTATATTGTCTGTCAATGCCTGTGAATCGGCAATGAAGATAAACATCTTACTATAATCACCTGCGTTTTGCAGGTCAACTCTGCGTTTCAACGAACCTACATAGTGACCGATATGAAGTCTTCCGGTAGGACGGTCGCCCGTCAATATGATTTTTTCTTTTCCCATATTTATTACCTTATTATATAATGGCGACAAAGATAAGGATAAAAACTGAAAGAAACATCAAAATGCAGTTACTTCATGATTTGTGCCTGCTTAAGATAAGAATGTAATCATTAAAAGCCAATGGAAAAACGACTGTTTCATTAACGCGGTAAATTATTTCAGTAAAAAAGTGAACATATCTTTTTGTCATGTGCAAAATATGTCGTTACTTTGCACAAATTTTGAAGTCAACAATGAATCAACAGGAAATTAGAAGCAAGTATTATTTACATTCGGATGTTTTGCACCCGGAAACGGCAGGCTTCTTCTTTTATTTCCAAAAACGATATTTTAGTTCTTTGGTAATGCGTTAATCCTTTTTTGAGGGTAACGCATTTTTTTTATGAACGAACTTAGAAATAACAACTTATTATAACAACAAAAGAAATGGAAAAGGAAATCAAGAAAGTTCTCGTTTTGGGTTCTGGAGCACTCAAAATCGGACAAGCCGGAGAGTTCGACTACTCAGGCTCACAAGCACTGAAAGCGTTGAAAGAAGAAGGTATCAGCTCAGTATTGGTAAACCCGAACATCGCAACCATTCAGACTTCTGAAGGTATTGCCGATAAAGTGTATTTCCTTCCCGTGAATACTTATTTCGTAGAAGAAATTATCAAAAAAGAACGTCCCGATGGTATCCTTTTGGCATTCGGCGGACAGACTGCATTGAACTGTGGTGCTGAACTTTACACACAAGGTGTTCTTGATAAGTATGGAGTAAAGGTACTTGGAACTTCGGTAGAAGCTATCATGTATACAGAAGACCGTGACCTGTTTGTGAAGAAGCTGGACGAGATAGAAATGAAAACTCCGGTCAGCCAGGCAGTAGAAACATGGAAGATGCCATTGCTGCTGCACGCAGAATTGGTTATCCTGTCATGGTGCGTTCTGCTTATGCACTGGGTGGTCTTGGTAGCGGTATCTGTGCCAATGAAGAAGAATTCCTGAAATTGGCAGAGAGCTCATTTGCTTTCTCCAAACAAATTCTGGTAGAAGAGTCTTTGAAAGGCTGGAAAGAAATCGAATTTGAAGTGATCCGTGACGCTAACGACCATTGCTTTACAGTAGCCAGCATGGAAAACTTCGATCCGCTGGGTATTCATACCGGCGAATCAATTGTAGTAGCTCCGACCTGCTCGCTGGATGATAAAGAACTGGCTTTGTTGAAAGAACTTTCTACCAAATGTATCCGTCACCTCGGTATTGTGGGTGAATGTAACATTCAGTATGCTTTCAACTCTGAAACGGATGACTACCGTGTGATTGAAGTAAATGCCCGTTTGAGCCGTTCTTCTGCATTGGCTTCTAAGGCTACCGGTTATCCGTTGGCATTCGTAGCTGCTAAAGTGGCACTTGGTTACACACTTGACCAGATTGGTGAGATGGGAACTCCGAACTCTGCATACGTAGCTCCGCAACTTGACTACTATATCTGTAAAATCCCTCGTTGGGACTTGACGAAGTTTGCCGGTGTATCCCGTGAAATCGGTTCAAGCATGAAATCAGTAGGTGAAATCATGTCTATCGGTCGCTCTTTCGAAGAAATCATCCAGAAAGGCCTTCGTATGATCGGTCAGGGAATGCACGGTTTCGTAGGTAATGACGAACTGCACTTTGATGATCTTGATAAAGAACTTCTCGCCCGACTGACTTGCGTGTTTTCGCTATCGCGCAAGCAATGGAAGAAGGGTATACCATCGAACGTATCCACGACCTGACAAAGATCGACATGGTTCCTTGGCAAACTGAAAAATATCGTAGACTACAAAGCGAAACTGTCTACCTATAATAAGGTGGAAGATATACCTGCCGATGTAATGCGTGAAGCTAAAGTGTTAGGTTTCTCTGACTTCCAGATTGCCCGTTTCGTACTGAATCCAACCGGAAACATGGAGAAAGAAAATCTGGCAGTGCGTGCTCATCGTAAATCTATGGGTATCCTCCCGGCTGTAAAACGTATTAATACAGTTGCTTCCGAACATCCGGAACTGACTAACTATCTGTATATGACTTATGCAGTGGAAGGCTACGATGTAAACTATTATAAGAATGAAAAATCAGTAGTTGTACTGGGGTCGGGTGCTTACCGTATCGGTAGCTCTGTAGAATTTGACTGGTGCTCGGTGAATGCAGTTCAGACTGCCCGCAAACTGGGTTACAAGTCTATCATGATTAACTACAACCCTGAAACGGTTTCTACTGACTATGATATGTGCGACCGTCTCTACTTCGACGAACTTTCGTTCGAACGTGTACTTGATGTAATCGACCTCGAACAACCTCGTGGTGTGATCGTCTCGGTAGGCGGACAAATCCCGAACAACCTGGCTATGAAACTTTACCGTCAGTCGGTTCCTGTATTGGGTACTTCTCCGATTTCTATCGACCGTGCTGAAAACCGTAACAAGTTCTCTGCTATGCTCGACCAACTGGGTATCGACCAACCGGCTTGGATGGAACTGACCAGTCTTGAAGAAGTGAAGGGATTTGTAGAAAAAGTAGGCTACCCGGTATTGGTTCGTCCTTCTTACGTCCTTTCAGGAGCAGCAATGAATGTTTGCTATGACGATGAAGAATTGGAGAACTTCCTGAAGATGGCTGCCGAAGTTTCTAAAGAATATCCGGTTGTTGTTTCCCAGTTCCTTGAAAATACGAAAGAGATTGAATTTGATGCCGTTGCACAGAATGGTGAAGTGGTAGAATACGCAATCTCCGAACACGTAGAGTTTGCGGGCGTTCACTCCGGTGATGCTACGTTGGTATTCCCGGCACAGAAGATTTACTTTGCAACAGCTCGTCGCATCAAGAAGATCAGCCGTCAGATTGCTAAAGAACTCAATATCTCCGGTCCGTTCAATATCCAGTTCCTGGCTCGTAACAACGAAGTGAAAGTAATCGAATGTAACTTGCGTGCTTCTCGTAGCTTCCCGTTTGTTTCTAAAGTTCTGAAACGTAACTTTATCGAAACTGCTACCCGCATCATGCTGGATGCTCCATACTCACGCCCGGATAAGTCGGCATTCGATATCGACTGGATTGGTGTAAAAGCTTCTCAATTCTCTTTCTCTCGTCTGCACAAGGCTGACCCGGTATTGGGCGTAGACATGTCTTCTACAGGTGAAGTGGGATGTATCGGTGACGATTTCTCTGAAGCATTGCTGAATTCAATGATTGCTACCGGATTCAAAATTCCTGAAAAAGCAGTGATGTTCTCTTCCGGTGCAATGAAGTCGAAAGTAGATTTGCTGGATGCCAGCCGTATGCTGTTCGCTAAGGGCTATCAGATTTACGCAACTGCCGGAACTGCTGCCTTCTTGAACGCTCACGGTGTAGAAACTACTCCAGTTTACTGGCCGGATGAAAAGCCGGGTGCAGAGAACAACGTCATGAAGATGATTGCTGACCATAAGTTTGATTTGATCGTTAACATTCCGAAGAATCACAGCAAGCGTGAGTTGACGAACGGTTATCGTATCCGTCGCGGTGCAATCGATCATAACATTCCGTTGATTACCAATGCTCGTTTGGCAAGCGCCTTTATCGAAGCATTCTGCGAATTGAAACTGAATGATATTCAGATTAAGAGCTGGCAGGAATATAAATAAAAACAGCTTTAGCTGTCTATTAGATAAGGAGAACTCTCTCTTTGGCTTGTCCAAAGGGGGAGTTTCTTTTTATTAGTAAATATAGCACATCAGAGTGTGTTCTATATAGGGAGTGTTTTGTTATTAATAAATGATTAAAGTTAATTATTGGTTGAAACTAAGTAGAATCTGTCTATCCATCAGCAAGAGAAGCGATTTATTTTT
>ENA-OQJX01000359-OQJX01000359.1-human-gut-metagenome-genome-assembly--contig:-NODE-359-length-26704-cov-3.424691_pt1 | contig 26704 bp, 23 predicted proteins | sample MGYA00242615_ERZ504782 | MGnify/ENA primary metagenome ERZ504782 (study PRJEB26092, sample SAMD00036354) | human gut metagenome | host: Homo sapiens | study: EMG produced TPA metagenomics assembly of... | reverse complement strand
TTATTTCTTCATACTATTATATTATTGATTTACATTATAATTACCGTATTATTTATGAGAATATGAGAAATGAAAATGAAAAATCGTTTGCAGAAGAAAAGAACAAGAGGAATCATTCACCAGGCAGGGAGATGTGTAAATTAAACTATGTATGCTTTATTCTCATTCAATCTCATCGGTCGGTGAACGGCCAGCGCCAAGGAGCAGGACTACCCGTCCCAACGGACGTAAAATTGCAACATTTTAAACCTATCTACAAATTTATCGCCAGTTGTCGTGCACTAGCTCCCCAGTTAGCCAGTATGACATGGTCCATTTCTTACATATATTGCGATAAGCGAGGTAAAACAGTTTTTTAAGGGCGGTGTTGTTAGGGAACACGCCCTTGTTTTTTTGTCACTTTCCGTATCTGATGATGACAGTCCTCAACTGTATTTATGGTATAAATCATACGATGTATATCCGATGTGAACTGAAAGTATTCAGTAAGTTTTCCCTACGTTCATAATCCTCACATATGACATTCAGTTCTTTCAAAAGCAGAGAAATATTATTCATATTTTCTTTACCTCAAAAATTCATTTTTCGATTAAGACTACAAATAAGTTTTTCACAGTAAAATCAAACGAAGAAACACTCCAGCAAAAGATCCTAAAAACAGACTTATCTCTATTATTATTGATATCCCATTTCTTGAATATTTATATTCAAATATCGGCCCAATTTGAGCCGATATTCTTAATTTAAAGGTATACGCAATATCCAACAACCTATCATTCCCAAGATAACTTTAATTGGAATTATATTCTAACCACTTCTTATAGTTTTTTTGGTTGTTTGTTTGTAATCCTTCAAGTTGGTGTGGATCATCGTTCGCATATCGTATTATCAGATTAGGATTATCTTGTAGATCTTCATACAATCTTATTGCAAAGAAATTATCCTCTTCTGTTACCATCTTCTCAATCAATAATGGAATGATTTCTTTTCCCATAGCCTTTAAATCGGCATATTGAGGTAAATTTCTTGTAGTAGCAGTGTTATTACTAAGCGAGTAATGCCATGCTTCCTTCCATTCATTAAACAGAGATTCAAACCTTGAACTATCTCTACATGTTTTTACTTTTCTAGCAATCATCATCAATCATCCGGTGAGAAGATTATATTTTCGTGAATATCCTCACTTATTTCTTTCATTGCATTAGCATCTATTTCACTTAGACTACGGGTAGGAGAAACTGCCCCATAGGTTTCCACAGGAACTCCATACATTCCATTAGAAAACACACTTACAAGGTGCCACAATAGCCACATACGCCCCATCTTAGAATAAGGTGCCTCGCAATGGGGACTACCTCCAAGAGATGCATGCAGAGGGGTATTTCCCCAACCCCAAACTACAGGATAGTATCTTGATATTGAGGTTGCCCCTTTCATGTAATCATAAGCGGCATGATACACGGAACTCGCATTTTCATATCCATATCTTACTTGATCCCAAGTACTAAACTCTATCCACTTATTATTAAACCCCAACGAATAGGCAAAACAATTATATCCAGATGACGGATAATTCATAACAACTGTATTGGAATATTCAACTAAAGGAAACGATTTCCTTAAAGCATTCCTTTCAGCAGAAAAGAGAGGTCGTGGGAAAGAGTTCCTGATCAATTCGCGCTGTTCATCTGTTAATTGAGAATCCCAATTATCAGGAAGAATATACCCTCCCCCTGGTAGATTTGATCGTGTCTTAGCCATCGGTCCAATAATGCTATAAATATAATCCATAATTTCAAGGCTATCAAGCAAATTAACAGTTTGTATAGCCACTTCATTAGCCGGCTTTACAGATTCCTCAACGGTACTTACAATATCTTCGCTACTACAAGCAAAAATACACAACAGAGCGAATACTACAGTTAATTGCTTCATATCACAAGTATTTAAGGTGAATATTATACGAATGTATATATTTTTTTCGAGCATTCCTAACACTTTTCTGTTTTTTTACTCAATAATATTCCATTCTTTTGTTATTAAATGATATAGATGCTAGTGACTTTAAAAACCTTTTGAATATTTTAAAATAGCAGCAGCCAGAGGAGATGCAATCGCATGGTTAAATCTTGGAAATATGTATATGACTGGACAGGAGCATCCTTAAATAGATGACTTCACCTTATCATTTTCAATAATAAGGTGAAATCAGCATACGATTCAGACTGAAATTATTCAGGTAAAATCTGTTCGATCTCTTTCAACTCATCTGCCGTGAATTCCAAATGATCCAGTGCTTTCAAATTGTCGGCCAACTGGTTGACAGAGCTTGCGCCCACAATCACCGAAGTCATCCGTTCGTCTTTCAATACCCATGCCAGTGCCATTTCAGCAAGTGTTTGTCCACGTCGGAGGGCTATTTCATTCAACTGGCGGGCGGCTTCTACCTTTTCAGGCGTCACTTGCGAAAGCTGGAGAAAACCCGAAGAACGTGCGGCACGAGAACCTTCCGGAATACCATTCAAGTATTTATCTGTCAACAGTCCTTGCGCCAAAGGAGAAAAGGCGATGAAACCGGAACCATATTCTGCTGCCAGCGGAAGTGTTTCCGCCTCCACCTCACGGTCGAACATACTATACCGATACTGGCTGATGAGACAGGGAACACCGGCTTTTGCCATCATTTCATAGGCTATGCGTGCTTGTTCGGGGGGATATTTGGAGATTCCGATATACAGCGCTTTCCCTTGTTTCACGATATCAATCAATGTCTGAATGGTTTCTTCGACCGGAGTAACTCCATCATAACGATGGCTATAAAAGATGTCGAAATACTCCAACCCTGTCCGACGGAGACTTTGGTCAATGCTCGCCATCAGATTTTTACGGGAGCTATTTCCGCCATAAGGACCAGCCCACATGTCATGACCGGCTTTGGAAGAGATGATCATTCATCCCGATAACCCTGAAAGTTCTCTCGCAAAATTCGTCCGAAATTAATTTCGGCACTTCCGGGAAGAGGGCCGTAATTGTTCGCCAGGTCGAAATGAGTGACACCATGATCGAATGCATACTTAATCATGTCGGTTGCCACATCGAAATTGTCCACACTACCGAAGTTGTGCCACAACCCCAAAGAGATTAAAGGTAACTGCAAGCCGCTCTTGCCACAATATTTATAGGGCATCCGTTCGTAGCGTCCGGCTGCCGGCTGATAACTGAAAGAGTTTTCCATAAAACAGAATGTTTATATTTTCCTTTCACAAAGAAAGGAAATATATTTTAATAATACTTTTGAACCAGCCTAAATTTTACGGCAGCATTATTTAAATAAAATTTCCATAACAACCCTGACAGTCTCTTTACTTGAGACAATTAAACAAAAATAATAAAACCGTTCTACCCCTTACAAAAAACAATAGCCGGTAGTCCACGTTACCTAAAAAAATAGAAAAATATGATAACTATCAAGGTTAAATTTAGAGAATCAACAATTAAGAAAAAGAAAGGAACCATCTATTATCTGTTGACAAGGAATAAAGAATACAGAGAGATAACAACTCCGTATAAGATTCATTCACACGAGTGGAATGACAAGCGTTCGCTAATTGCGATATCAAATGCCGAATACCAGCGCAGATATGAACTGCAGCTCATTGAAAACTCCATCATCCGGGATATTCGACACCTTCAGCACATTCTGACAAGTGAAAACAACATTGATACCATCATCAAACTTTTCAAAAAAATTCAAGGTGAAAGCCTATTATCCGTATTCAGCAAGAGTGTCACAAATGATTTGTATATCAAGAACCAACCCCGAACCGCAAAATCATATATAGCTTCAGTAAAAAGTTTCCTCCGGTTCAGAAACGGAGTTGACATTTCTTTCGAAGAACTGACTCCTAAACTTATTTCAGACTACGAAAGATATCTGAAAGAGCAGCAGATATGTAATAATACTATTTCATTCTATATGCGAAACCTAAGAGCCATTTATAATAGAGCTGTCGAAGAAAGCTATACAGAACAAAAGCATCCGTTTAAAAAAGTATTCGTAGGCAATGATAAAACCATCAAACGGGCAATAGACGAAGATGTCATATCAAGATTAAAAACATTGGATTTATCGTCAAAACCACGATTGGCTTTTTCACGCGATATGTTTATGTTCAGCTTTTATGCACGAGGGATGGCTTTTATTGATCTGGCGTACCTAACCAAAGAGAATATTCAAGGAGAATATATTATTTACCGACGCCATAAGACCGGACAAGAACTTAGCATAAAACTAGAAATATGCTTAAAAACTATTATTGATAGATACTCTCATTACAGTAACGGAACTTTCTTATTTCCTGTTTTATCAGAAAGTACACAGAATTATGATAGTGCCTTGAGACTTCATAATATTCATTTAAAGAAAATCTCCGGCTTCATGGGACTTCCCAAACCTTTGACTTCATACGTGGCGCGCCATAGTTGGGCTACACTAGCCAAGAAAAAAGGTATATCTACACAAATCATCAGTGAAAGTATGGGACATAATAGCGAAAAGACAACCCGAATATATCTCTCATCTCTTGACAGGTCCGTGATTGATGATGCTAATGCCAAACTGATTTCCGGTATATAAGAATATATGCAGGACTGCAAGATGGAATTAAAGTCTATGCATAATCAATTGATTTACAAATTATTGTTCACTGCAATTCTTTCTCTTCAAAAGAGACGGAATAAAATATTTATTTGCAAAATAAACAATTTAAATCTTTACTCGCAAGTATTTCTCAAACAATATTTAAGCTATATTCAAAATAATCAGATCACTATGAATTCAAGCTACCGCAAATATATTTACCCATATTTCACAAATAAAAGGAACTTTCCGTCAGCCAAGCGCACAACTACACATCTAATTATAAGACGATTACGCACATAATACAAGTTTTATTCCGTCTCTTTTGAAGAGAAAGAACAGATAGATATTACATTTTTTTCAATTAACGAAACAAACTGGCAAATAGTACAAACTTAAAAACACACATACAAAAATAATCAACAAGTAAATATAATGAAAATAAGAAGTATTTTCACCCTCCTCATCCTAACCCTCCTCGTTTCATACTCGAGAGCGCAGGATATAGCCATAAAAACAAATTTACTTTACGGAGGTTATACCTATACCCCGAATCTTAGTCTTGAAATAGGTTTGGGTAAAAGAAGCACACTCGATTTAGGCGGCGGCTATAATCCCTGGAATCTTGACGGAACGGCTGAAAACAACAAAAAACTAGTCCACTGGCTAGGCGAAATAGAATATCGTTACTGGCTATGCCAACGCTTCTCCGGACACTTTCTCGGAGTGCACGTTCTCGGTAGCCAATATAATATTGCGCAACAGGATTTGCCACTCATATTCGGTAAAGGTTCTAAAGAATACCGCTTCGAAGGCTATGGCTACGGAGGGGGAATTTCATACGGCTACAACTTCTTTCTAGGCATACGATGGAGTATTGAAGCCAATCTAGGAATCGGATATGCACGCTTGCACTATGACAAGTACAAATGCCAAAAGTGCGGCGAAAAGATCGGAACAGAAAGCAGAAATTATTTCGGTCCTACGAAAGCAGGAATATCACTGATATATTACCTTAAATAGACAAACAAACATGAAAAGACAATATATGCTATTCGTCATCGTGTTGTTGTTCTGCACGAACACATCAGCACAGCAAAAAGAGTATTCCGGGAAAATACACGTCACGACGCTGTCCCTGCAACAAGAAGGGGATTCAGTGTACGTGAAACTCTCTTTCGACATTTCCGGGGTAAACGTAGATTCACGTCGTTCGATCAGCCTGGTTCCCGCTCTGGTAGCGGCAGGCGACAGACTGGACCTGCCCGAAGTAGTCGTCAAAGGACGTGAAAACTATAACGTGTACCGACGGGAAACCGCCTTGATGAGCAACCGGGAAAAAGCGGCGTATGCCGCAGAAGCTCCGTATGCAGTCGTCCCCGGATTCAAATCGGGGAACGCAAAAACAATTGCATACAGCGTAGCCGTGAAATACAATCCGTGGATGGCGGACGCAAAGCTGGATATGTATGAAGACCTTTGCGGCTGCGGCAATCCTGCGCGGAGGATAGGCATCACCATGCTTGCCAACCGTATAACGCTAGAGAAAATAATAGAGCCGTACGAAATAACTCCCAGCATGGCATACGTGCAACCTGTCGTCGAACCGGTAAAGAGACGCGAAATCATCAGCGAGGCTTTTCTGGATTTCGTTGTAAACAAGACCGACATCCGCCCCGATTACATGAATAATCCGCAGGAACTGAAGAAAGTCACCGACCTCGTTGCCGGGATAAAAGACGACCCGGACGTCACAGTCCGCGCGATCAACGTAATCGGCTACGCTTCACCGGAAGGCTTGCTGTCCAACAATCAACGGTTGTCCGAAGGCCGGGCCAAAGCACTGACCGATTATTTGGCTTCACAATTCGATTATCCGCGGAGTTTATACCAAGTCGCTTTCGGAGGTGAGAACTGGGACGGACTCAAAGAATGTGTAGAGGCGTCCCAAATGCCGTATCGTAAAGAAGTATTGGAGTTCATCGGGTCTTTCCCGGCCGAATGTGACTATGCTGCCCAAGTGAGGCGCAAAAAAACATTGATGAACCTAAAAGGCGGCGAGCCATACAGATACATCATCCGGGAGTTCTGCCCCTTGCTTCGCAAAGCGATTTGTAAGATTGACTTTGACGTCAGAAATTTCAGCATCGAACAGGCTAAAGAGGTGTTCAAAAGCCGTCCGCAAAACCTTAGCTTGAATGAGATGTTCCTTGTTGCCAACACCTACGAAAAGGGATCACAAGAGTTTATCGACCTGTTCGAAACTGCCGTGAAGCTATATCCCGACGACGTGACCGCCAATCTGAATGCAGCAGCAACCGCGTTGTCACGCAAAGATACGTCTACGCCAAACGATATTTGAATAAAATAGAAAAATCACTCGATATCCCCGAATACCACAACACAATGGGAGTACTGGAAATGCTTTGCGGCAACTATGACAAAGCAGCATCACACCTGAACAAAGCAACGGAAGCCGGACTGCCGGAAGCCAAACAAAATCTGGCAGAAATGACAAAGAAACAGGAGAATACCATTCTTATCAGGCAACAACAGTCAAAGAAAAAACAGCAGAGATAAACAATAAAAATTAATAACAGAGATAAATAACTGATTTATAAACACTTTAAAAAGACAGGAAAGCATAACAAAAAACAACCTCCTACAGGTAAGCATTCACCTATAGTTTGTTTAGGGACCAAACTATCAAACGGGCAAAACAAAAGCTAAAGCAAAAGCTGACGCAATTATTAAACATTTTATTTATAAAAACAATGAAGAAAATTATTTTCATGGCTTTATTCGCCGCCACTCTCTCCGCTTGCTCCAATGAGAACAACGAGGTGACCCAAGAAACAACGAACCTGAAATCACTCGATTTTTCTTTTGATGTCGCTACTCCTAAAACGAGAATGAGCGATGACGAAGTGACCACAGCAATAACAGCGGTCAGAAGCAATATTCAAAACATTACCATCGAGTATTTCAACGCATCCGATGCTTCGCTTGGCACGTATGACTTTACACCCGAGCAGGTAGCTACGGCAAAAGGTGACGACCAGACTGCCGCTGCTGCAGGCCGCAAACCCGTTAATATTAGCAACATTCCCAGCGCTACGACTAAAGTGAACGTTTATATGAACGTTGATAAGAGCGCTGCCGACATCAATGACTTGCAGATAGGATACACGAAGATGGAATATCGTGGTACACCTGAAGATATCACATTGAAAACACCAGGAGGGGAAAGAACAGACGGCAGCACGAACGACCTTTACAGTGTCGAAGTTTCCGTGGCGCCTGTATTGTCACGTTTCGAGTTTCACGGCAAGGCATCAGACATTAAGGTGAATAGTTCAGCAAGCGGTACACTACCAAGCGGAGTTGAAAACGGAACAAAAGACCAGGCTAAAGCCCATGTAAGCGATGCCACAATTACAGCGGCAGAGAAAGCCGCTCAAGAAGCGTGGAGAAAAGAAAATCCGGGAGTTGCGGATCCTTCGACATGGAGCTTCACATACACTGTCACGTATGAATACGATGCTGCATACACGATTGAAAGTATTGACGAATATTATATGAATAATATACCTCTCACCAAAGATGGAGATTTAGTCTTAAATGCCAACGACGGTGCAGGTAACTGGAACGATGCTGCTAAGGATAAATATAAAGTAGATGGTGATATGGAAAAAATGTTCGATACCACTGTAGAAGCAGACAAAGTTATCGCATACAATTTATTCCCTCAAACAGCGACAAACGGCACGTCCGCCAGTACCACCGATGTAAAAACAAGTATGCCGCACTTCGTTCTGAAACTTACCACTAAAGCAAACGGTACAACCCCCCCCGCTGGCTGACAATCCGTGCACTGAAAGCTGCGGATGCATTGGTTACCTCTTTCGACGCCGGCAAAGTATACGTACTGAATGCCGCCGATATTAATATTAATCAATATTCCGCCAAGCTGAAAGTTACCGCTAACAGTACAGCTGGTCCTGAAATACCGGAACCCGTAGACCCGACAGATCCGAACCCGGAACCGGTAGGCAAAGACCTCGACGTTCTTGTCAAGATCACCGAGTGGACCATTGTCAACGTACGAACCGAGTGTAATTACGACCATTACCGGACGTTAAACGACGCATAAAAAAGGGGGGACGTGGCTGATTACCACTTCCCTTCACGAAGCCGTCTCCCTTCCCCCGGAAAGAATGACGGCAACGGGTGATAACCGCACCCTGTAACGGTTAGTATGAGATTCATTTTTTGATGCAGAATTATGAGAAAAGTCTTTTTCGTAGGGTTGATTGCCATGCTGACAGGTTGTAGCCAGGAGAGCCGCGTTTCTTCGCCGGAAGACTCCGGTATCGAGCTACAAATTAATTTATCGTTAGGCAGCGTCTCCACCAGAGCCGTAGATGACCCTATCACCGGCAACGACGGAGAGGGATATGTATTGCCTTTCACAGAGGTAAAAACGCTGAAAGTCGATTTATATAAATCTCTTGAAGCCGCCCCCATATTCACCTATACAGCCACCGATGCAGAGATTGCTGGCATCAGGAATACCGCCACCGGAAAGTTGGCAAGACTCTCCATACCCAAGATTCCGGTAACAACCCAATACGTGAAAGTGACGATAAACCGGTTTAAAGAGGAGAATCCGCTTATCAACCAGTTACAGGTGAGCAGCCAGGACGACCCGCCCGCCCCTACCATGAACCGGACAGAGATTCCTTACGAAGGAGTTACCAAAGAAATTATCGTCATCCCCGAGGAATCGGACCCTTTCTCCGTCAAGGTGAAAGCCATCGTGGAAGTGGCTCCCGTATTGAGCCGGTTTGAAATCATACCGGGGGAAATCGTGGTCACCAACCCCGCAACCACAGGCGCTTCATTCGACTGGACGGACGGACCCATAGGCAGAGACAAAATCAAGAACTTCACCGAAGCCGATATCGCTGCTGCCGAAGCAGGCGCTCGGGAGAATTTCAGGAAGAAATACGGAACGGACGCTACCGCTGCCGCTATCTATTCCTATCGTGTCCGGCTCATCCGGTCGCCCTTCCCCGACGGCTTCGATATCAACAGCACGCCAACCGGATTCTATTTTTATATGAATTATTTCAAGCCGAGCCTCAACGCCGCCACTATCATAAAGAATACAAACGATGGTATCTCCGACTGGAACATGACCACAGGTTTTGCTGAATACAAGAAAGGAGGACAGCAGTCCAATATGTATGACGCAAGAACATCAGAGACTACAAAGGTGAACGCTTTTCATCTTTTTCCCCAATCGGTGGCGGCAGACGCTACTTTGCAACAAATCAAAGACGGAATGCCTCATCTGATTATGGGCTTTAGTACCGATAAGATAAAACGCTGGCTGACGGTCAGGGCATTCAGCGACAAAAGTAATAATGAAATTATCAACGCATTTAAGCCGGGGTATTGCTATTCCCTCGACCTTGATGATGTCGTTATCACCCATGGTCATTGGGTTTGGACGTTCGCATTACCGATGGCGATAAAGTGACGGAGTCAGATCCCATCATCAAAGATTTCGATCAGACGTCTCACGTGCCCGAACCTGAAGGCGCAGATCTAGCACTCGGGCTTCGTGTCTCCAAGTGGAGAGACAAAGACTTGGAAGTAGAACTTTAACCGGAGAAAATAAAAGAAAGAATGAATAAAACATATTTCATAGGAATACTCCTGATTACTGCATCTCTTTTCGCAGGATGCACCAAAGAGAACACGGAAGATTGCTTTTCGGGACTCAGACTCGATTTCTACTTCACCCATCATACCGGCAACGGCAATCTCTTCGGCGAAAAGGTGCGGCGGATTCACGTGTACCTGTTTGACACGGAGGGCATACTTCAACTCCACGCGACAGACAACGGAGACAAACTGGAATATAGTTACCTGCAAAACGGACAGATACAGACGGTGTCAAAACCGAACCCGTGGGGAAAGCTCTCTGACGAGTATGTGATGAATCTGGATAAAGTGCCGCCGGGAAAATACAGAATTATATCATGGGCGGATAACGGGCAGAAAGACAACACTACTTATTTTCATGGAGAAATGAAAAATCCGGCAAGCCATAATTTAAGGAAAGACGTCACGCTGGGAGCGACAATGGCGGACGACCTCTATATGTTCTTAAAATGCCGGACGGCATCCGGACTGCCCGAAGAACTTGTTCCGGAAGCAGAGGAGATAAACGACCTGTGGTATGGCGCGGCAGGCTCCCGCCATCCCCAAAGCGATATGTATACCTATGAAACCGTGGAAGTTAAAAACAGCGTGGTCACCGCACGCCGCATCGAACTGATCCGCAACACCAACCTACTGAAAGTCACTTTAAGCGGACTGGAACATCTCACGCCGGAAGTCCGGGACACGCCCGCCGCGAACCGGGATACGGACTTCAAACTGTGGGCGGTTGCTACCGACGAGAGGTATAAGTCCGACAACACATTTGACGGGTACACCCGCTCCGTCCGCTACTCTCCATTCAAGACATTGATGGACGCGAACACGCTCTCTGCCGACATCAAGGTATTGCGGCTGACAATGGACCGCCCGGTGCTTTTATATATCGAGACACCCGGCGGACGCAGGATTCCGGAACAGCCGATTGACATCGTCAGTATGCTGTTCAAGGCACGCAACCCCGACACGGGAGCGTATATCTACCAATCGCAGAGCGATTTCGACCGGATATACGAACATCCGGTGGAAGTACGCATCGGTCCCAACCTGGACATCAGAATCTTTATCGGAGAATGGGAAATTGTGAACGTGAAACCTGCTGAATAGGATATGAAAATGAGAATAAGATATAGAATACTGGCATTGGCCGCGGCCGCGCTCCTGTCGGGCTGCGCCAAAGAATCCGCTGTGATGAACCTGCCTGAAGCAGAGAAAGTGACCGTACAGATAAAAACCAAAGCCCTTACCGGCAGCGTGGTGGAGGGAGTGACCATAGAGAAAGTGCGTTTCATGCTCTTTCAGAATGAGACATTACTAAATAATTATACCACTTCCAACGGGACGCTGAACGTTGACGACAGCGGGTTGTTCAATCTTGCTGTCAGCCCGGGAGTATATTCTTTCGCCGCCATCATCAACGAGACGCCCGAACTGACGGAGAAACTGAATGCCGTGACGAAGCGTACGGATATCGACGGCATCGAGTTCGACTGGCAAAGCAGCGCGCTGACCTCCGGCAATATGCCGTTGGCCAATCTGGGAGAGATAAAGATTCAACCGGGAACGACGTCCGGACAAGGAATGGCGCAACTGCGCCCCGTATACAATTCGGAAGGCGGCAGATACAAAGGTGATTTCACGACAGCATCCACAACCGCAAGCATCGATATGCCCCGCGTGATGTCGCAAGTATCCGTGTTTTTGCGACAGGACGATGCGGTGACGGAAGAAATAAAAATCAGCAACGTGCAGGTTAGCAATATACCGCGTTACAGTTATCTGATAGACCAACAGGATACCGACAATACCAATCTGAATCTTTTCAACGGTCCCGAATTTACAATTTCCGCATCCGGGGGAGGCAAAGAGTACAACGGCAAACAGTACCACCCCTTTCCTACCGCCATTATTGCGGAAAAATCGTTCTATAAGGATGGAGCAGACGACGAGACAAAAGCCGCCGACCCAGATTATGCCGCTTATATATTTATCAACGCAACCTACGGGGGCATACCCACTACGTACAAGATACTGCTTCGTGAAGGAGATGCTAATTTCAGGCTCCTTCGTAATACCAATTACAATGTGTATGCTACAATTAAGCAAATAGGCAGCAAAGGCATCTATGTGGTGATTGAACCTGTCAAACTGTACAATATCGCGGTTAATTGGGCTCCGGTAGAAGGACTGGTCATCGTGAGTGACCGGGAGGCGGACTTCAACAAGAATGTCAATGTGTGGAGTGACTACACGGCTTATTCCGGCATACTTAAAGTATATAAAGGCGACGCTACCACGATGCCCTGTTCAAATACGGCAGCCTGATAGCTACCGGTAATGATGCTACGGCTACTACAGAGCAGGAGTTCACTGCCCCGACGGCTGTTGAAACGACCAACGATGTAATTTGGTATCCCGGAAATTTCAATGTGACGGGTATCGGTAGCTGGAATGATGTCCCTTATATCACGGATGCGAGCAATATCCCGTCAGGGAATACGCTCGAACTGGTAGCACAGGGTAAGGGAGATCCCTGTCGTCTGGCAGCATTATCCCCTCATCAGATAGGTGTGGAAGGGAAGGTAGACAACCAACAGTGGCACATGGCCAATTCTACCGAATATGCCATATTGATGAAGGCAGCCAACGGGGCAGAAAGTAAAAATGATAATGGATACCGTTCTTTTCATGAACTGCTGATACCCAACGTCAAGTACCGCAATGAAAGCGGAGTGCTGGTTTCCTCCATAATTACAGGGGAAACTATTGGAGCACGGAAAGCAACAAGGCATTCTCCTTCGACAGCCGGAATCCGACAGCAGCAGCACTCGACGCAGCCGCTCCCGGACAAGGATATACCGTTCGTTGCGTAAGAAACAGCATTCCTGAAGCTCGTATAACAATCAATCCTCCTACTTCCGTAGACTATAAGGGGGCAGCCGTCAACGGACTTCCTTTCTATATAGACAGCAACGTGCCATACTGGAAAATGGAACTTATCAAGAGCGGAGACCACGTAGGAACCTCCATCGATTTCGATGACTTCTCATTCAAGCCTTTAGCCATAGGAGTGACGCACGAAATCGAAGGTTCTTATACCCAGACTCCCAAAGCGTACATTGCGCGCAGAGAATCAAGAAACGAAGACCGTACTTTTGGAGTAAAATTCACTTCCATGCACTTCACTGGTGAAGAGAATACTTATTATTTCACTATAAAACAGAATGGATATAGCATCAGCGGAAAACTAAGTATCAATAATCTGGAAGATAATAATAGAATTAAAAAAGAGGGAGGCAAGTATACCATACATATTAAACTCACTCCTGATGACGTACCTATGCCTGTAGGGGCTGAACTTAAAGTTCGATATACCTATCTTGGTGCTTCCCGTGGTGAAGAAAGCACAATCGCCACCACTATAAATGACAACCAACGTGAATATGACGTGGAACTGAACATCCTCCCTAATAATACGCCGGATGTTATCGGACTGGTATTTCATGTATACATGAACGAAAAAGGCAGTTTGGGATATCGCGAGATAACATCAGATTCTTATTACCAAAATAATTAGTGACAATGAAAAACAGAATAACAAACATAATCATAGTAATGGCAATAATGGCTCTGACCTCATGTGTCAGAGAAGAACTTTTGTCATCCTCCGCAATGGAGAAGAAGGCGAAAGCGTAAAAGTAGAACTTAGCTTTAAGATACCTCCGGCTTCGAGTCCGCAGGAACTACAATCGAGAAGTATGTCCACTGATAATGCTTTCTCTGTAGAATTCTTCAAAGAGGCGTCTCTGACAAAAACGCGGTCGGGTGAGGTGGCAGAGCTATATAATCTGTGGTTATTTCAGTTTCATAGTGACGGCTCCATACATGGTTCGCCCCAGCAAGTATCCGACCAGGTGACGATGGTAAACGAAATGGCTCTATTAAACGTCACGCTACGTGTAGGTACTGACCAGACACTCTACATTGTAGCACTTGGCAAAAAAGTAACCGTAGCGAGCAATCTGATGGAAGTACGGACTATCAAGGAACTTGAAAACCTGCAACTGGACTATGTCGACAACAGAAACGGACTCTATTATTCGCGGATAACCAATGAGAGCGAAATCCCATACGCCGGAGCCGCGAAAGGTATCAGCGTAAATAAAACAGGAAATAGCGACAACGGTGAGATTGTTTACGGCACACCTGATGGTTTCTCCGGTGGCATAGAAGTCAAACGTCTGGTATCACGCATCACACTGAAGCACAAATTCGATGTCACGGAAAACACGCTTGAAGGCATGAGACTGCTCAAAGTACCAACCAAACTGTGTATCAATCCCGCATCAGCAGATAAAGACGTAATAGACAATATCCCGATGGCAGACCTGGAAAGCGACAATGCTTTCGGGGATGCGGACAAGGACACGGATGGTTTCTTCACATCGCAATGGTATGTTGCGCAAAATAAACAAGGAACCATATCAGATATAGTATCAGAAAGAGACAGATATCGGAAAGTGACTGACGGATCGGGAAAAGCACCCGAAGCCGGCACAAATATCGAAGCGTGGTCATATTCTAAAAGTGACCGAAAGCTCTATACAGTTCACCAGATATACGTTGGAAATAACAACACAAACAATTTCGATGTGGAAATAAACAGCTACTATGATCTTCGAACAATCATCAATTCTGTAGATCTTAATGACGGACGTATCCGCTCCTACACAGCCGTCCAGAAAGTTTATCTTTCATCCTCTTCCTATCCCACAAGCAGCGGAAGCGGAACTGGAACAATAACCGGAAAAACCAATGTATATTTTGACGCTCACTACGGATGGCGGCCTGTTATCATCTATGCACAAGGGCGTAAGGTGACTGTCGGCATTTATAAGGATGCACAATGTACGCAATTAGCCAACATGAACTCTGCAACGGAAAACTGGCTTCAACTGTCAGCATACCCCAATTATACGGAGGTGGTACGTAATGGTGGCGCAAATGTGCTCACAAACCAGATAGAAACTAATATTTTCGTACCGACACGGTTCAAACTATACCTATATGCAGACGAGTATATCACTGACGAGAATGGAGTGATTACAGACCCCGAATTCGATAGAAACAAGGTTTATAATGCTGCTACAAACTACCTGCCGACCAATTTCGTATCTGAACGAACTCTCTATGTAAAAGTAACGACCGAAGATATTACCGCTGAAGGAACCTCCCAAAAACGAGAAGGGAAGTATACCATTAAGCAAAAACAAGGACATTATGTCGGTCTATTTGGCGGTGAAATAGAGAATGGACAATACACAGAGGGACTCATCATTGATGCATTTAATGAGAATAATTTCCAAATTGACGATGAAATAGCAACAGCATTCTACATGTACTCCGGATATTATAATGTCATGACCAATTATGTATGGAAGGAAGGAGAAGATCCCGAGACAAACTACCGCAGTTTTATGAACGGCAAGCAAGCAACATTCAATTTAGCAACAAACCCTAAGAACTATGTTGTTAATAATGGGCAAGAAAGCATCATTCCACCTATGCGGAAAATCAATGGTAATATAGATTTATATCAATATAATTACTATAATAGTTTCCAGGCAAGATTCTGTCATGATTTAAACAGAGATAAAAACGGAAACGGTGTGATAGATTATCTACCGGATGATCCTGAAAAGAATGAATTTGAATGGTATTTGCCATCCACATATCAGGCATTCGGGATACTGACCTCCGCAGGAACTATTATTTATGATGCCCCGAACGCATTAGCATTGGAACGTAATGCAACCCTAGCTACCGGTTGGATGATGGAGGGGGGAGGCTGGTATTCCAGCAACACAGGTAAAAACAGTTGGAAATGGGTTCGTTGTGTCAGAGACATACCTGTTCCTCCAGAAAGAAAAACAGGAACCAAAGTAACCACATATATAGACAATGGAGACACCTATGCCCTGATAGATTTATCAACTCTGCCTTACGGAATCACAGATAGAACCACTGCAGAAGGGAAAACCGAGCTATATGAGGAACTGGACCTATACAGTTATTCTACAAAAGGTACGGAATATGACCCGGAGAACCCTCAAAAAGATGCTTCCCAACCATTAGGTAAAAAAGTTTTCCGCGGAAGAAAAAATTATCCGCCGAGTAAGACTACTACTACCGTCACACTCCAAACTTTAGTGTCCTCTTTTTCTTCACCAAGATTTATCGTATCACCTACAGACGTATATAATGATGGCGACACGAAAAGTAACTCTGCAAGCAGTATACTTCAAGACACTGAAGGTACTCCACAATCCAATAGTATCACAATGACTTGGGCTGAAGCGAACGGAAGACTCAATACTGCCAATAGTCAAGGCTGGAATATCCCATCAAAAGCAATGAATACCGGATGTTATGCCTATAAAGGTAAGAGCGGGAAAGACGAGCCCGGAAGTTGGCGCGTGCCAAATAGTCGAGAATTATCCATGATTTTAGTATTCGCTCACGAATTAGAACGGTTTTCTTCAGAAACAGGTTTTCAGAAGTTATACGAGGCAAAAGCGGCGAATTATCTCAGTAATGGATATTGGAGTTCCACAGAACAAAGTTCTACTTTATACTCTCTAGACAAAGCCACGAGTGGTCTTATTGATGTAAATTATGGTCTTACTATATACGAAGGTGCTAATAAAACCTCTACAGATAAAAATCGGCTACGTTGCATCAAAGACATTCCGTTGAATTAGCAACAGCAAAGCCAATCGATATTCTATAATTTCTCTAATAAGTCTACCTTTGCCATACAACAGTGCAGGGTAGATTTATTAGAGAAACTTATTGGAAACTTCATTTCCGCATTTTAACCAACAATTTGTTCCTCACCGAGAAACTGTAGTTTCCTCGGTGTGGAAACACTTGTTTCTCGGTGAGAAACGGATTCTTGGTTTTAAACCAATGTACAAAAGTAAATTCAACTAATTAGAATTGGAAATATATGAACGGCTGAATCTCCGAACTCTTCATCTGAATAACCAGATAAATCAAAGCTACCATCAAAACAGCTTTTCCTACGAAAGGCAAACGGATCACTCCTCGACAAACTGCATTTTCCCAACTATCGGGAGCAAAATGAAGCAGGAAGCCAAGCAACATCAACGCAAACACTTTCCAATATCCTTCTAGTAATTGCGGGAACAGTTGCGGACGGAAAGTGGTGAATATCTGTCCCAGCATATCCATTGAATTCTGGAAATCGGCATTGCGAAAGAATATCCAGCAGAAGCAGACAAAATGGAAAGTGATAATTACTCCAAACACACGGCGCCAACCGTGACTCTCCTCTCCTTTCTTACGTCCGGTGATTGTCATCCACATTTTATGCAATGCTAAAGCAACACCGTGGAAGGTTCCCCACAGTACGAAATTCCAAGATGCACCATGCCACAGACCGCCCAAGAACATGGTAATTATCAAGTTGAGATATTGCCGGAATTTACCTTTTCGGTTTCCTCCCAGAGAAATGTATAAATAATCTTTTAGCCAACTGGATAAAGAGATGTGCCAACGACGCCAAAATTCCGTAATAGAGGCAGACTTATAAGGTGAATTAAAGTTGAGATTGAAATGGAAGCCTAATAATAAGGCGATACCGATAGCCATGTCGCTATATCCGGAAAAGTCACAGTAAATTTGCAAAGCATAACCATAGACTCCCATCAGATTCTCAACACCGGAATAGAGAGTAGGATTGTCAAAAATACGTTCCACAAAGTTGATACTGATATAATCGGATATGATGGCTTTTTTGAAAAGACCGGAAACGATCAGAAAAATTCCGCGTCCGAACATTTCCTGCGAGACGAATAGGGGTTTCCGGATTTGCGGGATAAAGTCGCGGGCACGCACGATAGGTCCTGCACCAATTGGGGGAAGAAAGATACGTAGAAGGCATAGTCCAAAAGATTGGTCAATGGCTTTATTTCCTTTCGGTAAACGTCGATGGTGTAGCTCAATGACTGGAAAGTGAAAAAGGAGATGCCGACCGGCAGGAATATATCGAGAGCGGTAAATTCTCCTCCCATCAATGACGCAATCACTCCACCCAGAAAATTGGTATATTTGAAATAGACAAGAAGTCCTAAATTAACTCCCAAACTCAAAGCGACCAATCCTTTACGTTTCCAATAACCCTCTGCACGATCCATAAGTTGCGCAAGGAAAAAGTCGGCAACGGTGACTATGGCAAGCAGGAAAAAATAGGTGCCGCTACTCTTATAGTAAAAATAATAGGAGAAGAGAGTAACAAACATGATACGGGCGGTGTATTTGCGTTGTAACAACACATACACCACCATGAAAGCAGCGAACAACCAAAGGAAAATACCGCTGCTGAATATCATTGGCGCTTGCGGATCGTAGGTAAGTACCTCTTTCAGTCTACTGAAATCTATATCAATGGGAAACATAGTCATTATATGCTTTGATAAGTGCTTGGTATAATAAATTTCCTTGCAGGATGTATCCTTCGGGTAAATAATGTACATGATCGGGGCGCATCAGTTTTGCGTCTGTCCAGTTCGTGCAGGCACGGCGCTTCCCTCCGACTACATCGTACATATCCCACACGAGCAGACGATGGTCTTTTGCATAACGACGAATGGTTTCCGCTGCTGTCGCTGTACGTGGATTGATGGCATACGTGCGTCTACGCCTTCGCTGCCGGAAACTTTCATAGAACCGGGAGGGGTAGTCAGAAGAATGGGTACGTTAGGAAGACTGTCGCGCAACAGTTTCACCAGTTCATCCATCTGATTGTAGTGCACATTTATATTATAACGCCGGTTATGGCTTTCATTGGTTCCGAAAGAGAGAATCAGCAATTCGGGCTTCAGGGCGGCGATTTCGGCAATACGATCCGGATGGGTAAAGGTAAGGCAAGTAGCTCCGTTGACGCCTTTATCTATATAAGAAACAGCACCGAAAGTTTCTGTCAAACGGGCACCGGTGGTTTGAGGGTAGATATGCCCACGTACATGGCTGTCGCCAATATGAACGATGCGGACTGTATCTTCGGAGAGTCCGGCACGCACTTGGCGGAGATGTTCGAAGACGGGAGCCAGCAGAGCGATGCTGTCAATAACTTCGTTCCGACCAGTTTCGCGGAAAGCTGAAGGGAAGGATATTTGTACAGTGATCGTATCATTCGCCCAGTTCATTTCCCGTAAGCTTTATAAGTTTTGCGGTCTTTCCCAGTGGAGGACATACAGGTATACGATCTTGTGCGATTGCTTCCGCAAGGAAACAAGGAACACTCAACATACCGGCGAGAATAAGAATAAAGACAGACTGCAGATTATTCTTGCTCATAAGCACGCCTCCTGTCGTATTGTTCCTTACCATAAATCATCGTTTCATAAAGTAGTCCCGCCAAATGCTTGCCGCCACGGAAATTTATATGTGTATAATCGTAGTTTGCCATAGAGGGTTTGGCATGAACGAGTTTTGCCATGCTGCCCTCTCCGCCCATTGCTTCAAACATATTCCAGAATGCAATGCCGCTTTCAGCAGCAATGTTCTGCTGATAACGAATCAGATTCTTCACACCGGGCATGGTACGAAGTTCACCGTTCTCGTTTTTAGAATCACGGTCGCCGACGCTCAACAACAGGATTCCTGCTTGTGGGAAACATTCTTTCAAATGCTCGATAGCTGTGAGCAGTCCTTTTTGATAGTTATCATAATTACGTCCCCGTTCGGTAGCTACATTCAAACCATATTCGAGGATAATGAGGTCGTAAGGACGTTGACGGTTAAACTGTTTCAACATCTGTGGAGGAATGCCCCGCAGAGAAAGACCGGAACTGCCACGCAACGAGAAGTTGTCGAGAATGATTCCTTTCTTTCCATCCATTGCCAAACCATAGAACAATGTAGAGTCTGCACGGTCTACTGTCCAACGGATAGAGCCGATGCGCCCGTCCACCTGGATTTGCTGCAATCCGTCGGAAGGGCCTAATGAATAATTCTTGTTTTCTCCTTTGTTCACACGGACAGAAAGGAGGACGGAGTCTCTGCTATGGAAGAAGATGGAGGCACGCTGGCAAGTATCGAGCAGGGAGGCATATTTATTTTGCCCGCGCAGTTCTACATAAGCTCCGTTGCGGGGAACGAAATAATGACCGGATATGCCTTGTTTCTTCTTATCGAAATAGACACTGTCTGTTACCGCATGACTGGACCATCCGCCAAACGTATGTCGCACCGTAGGACGGTAACCGCTTGTCATGGAAGTGATGGTAACAAAACCTACACCACAACCGCCGAATTGTTTCTGAAGCATTTCGCGTAAGTCAGCCGTAAAGATATCCGCTTCGATAAAGGAATCTCCGAATACGGCAATACGCACCTGTTTGTCATCGGAGTCATCGGAAGAGACACGGTCAAGTGCTTTATAAAAAGGAGTCATCCCCCGGAGAGTGGAATCACTGTAATCTTCAATGCAAGTCATACCTGTACGACAGGTATCTACAAAGGCAGGTTTTACAACAGGAGGCAAAGGGATGCTGTCCGAATCAGCTGCGGCAGTCTCTGATTCCGGATAACGAAGGTCGCTCAAAAGGTCTACACGCCTCATCGTGTGCCCGTCAATAGTCAGCGCCGGAAGCCAATGAAGCCCGAGTAAGACTGCAAACACAATCAGTACGAACCACAACGAATATTTCAAATAATTCTTTATTATCTCCATCTTTACAAGTAGATATAGGCACTATTTTAGTTCTTGTTTTTACCCGGTGCCGAGCTACCTCTTCCTCGGTGCCGAACCATCTCCTCATCGGTGCCGGAGGAGGCCTTCATCGGTGCCGGACATTTTCAGGCTGCAAAGATAGAGAAAAGCAATAAAAAAGAAGGGAGAATCTACATTATTTATGAGATTCTCCCTTTTTACTTATTTACATGCCGGACATCGGTCAGATCGTCCGTTCAATGTTCCACACAAATGCACGCAAACCTAATTGTTCGGTTTCCAAGTCCATTATATGCAAGGTGTCCAACAACGGATCGACTTTGCTATCGTCTACTATCGTCAAGATAGCCGAGCACATACTTGGCCAGGCATGGCTTCCGAAATGCGGATCGCCTGTTTTCGAACCACGTCCCTGTACTTTCTCAAGGTACGTAAAACCACGACATCCCAAACGGTCGAGTAACGCCATGATTCGTTCGTAATAAGCCTGATCGAATGTTATCAATACTGATTTCATATTTCTTTTCTTTATTATTTCTTAATAATACTGTCTTTATTCGCCTGGAAGTAAACATCCAATTCACGTTGACGACGGAGCTTACGACGACGGTTCTTAATACCTGTTCCTGCAAATACACAATATAAAGTAGGGATCAAAATCAATGTCAAAACAGTAGAGATCGTCAAACCACCGATTACGGCAATCGCCATCGGACTCCACATTTCAGAACCCTGACCGCCACCGATAGCCATCGGAATCATACCAAGAACGGTAGTGGCAGTGGTCATCAATACCGGGCGGAGACGGCTCTTACCAGCGGTTACTACAGAGTTCAACACTGCCAGTCCACGTTCGCGGCAAAGGGTGATGTAGTCGATAAGCACGATACCGTTCTTCACCACAATACCAATCAGCATGATACCTCCCAACAAACTCATGACACTCAATGTACTGTTCGTAAAGAATAGTGCCATCAAGACACCGCTAAAAGCAAACGGCAGGGAGAACATAATAATGAACGGATAGGTCAGTGACTCGAACTGTGCTGCCATCACGATAAATACGAGCACAACAATCAGGATGGCAAGTGTTCCCAAATCGCGGAACGAATCCTGCTGGTCTTCGTATGAACCGGAAATCTGAATGGTGACATCTCCCGGAAGATCCATCTTATCTATCACCTTATTACCGGCAGCCACTACGTCGCCCAACGGAGCACCGGAGATTACTGCGGAAACGGTCACGATACGTTCGCGGTCTTTACGTTCGATGGTAGGAGGCGCGAAACGTTCGACTACCTTTCCGACGTCTTTCACACGAACGGATTGTCCTTGCGCATTGTAAATGAGGATATTTTCGAGACTCTCCAGACTTGTACGGAATTCGGGCGCATAACGCACTTTGATATCATACTCATCTCCGTCTTCACGATATTTAGATGCTACCGCACCATTGACACGATTACGCAGATAGTTACCGGCTGTTGAAAGATTCAAGCCATGCATTGCCAGTTTTTCACGGTCAAAGTCTACTTGATATTCCGGCTGGTAATCACTACGGCTGATGTTTACCTCGGTCACGCCTTTTACTTTCAGCAATTCACGTTTCAGACGGGCTGCTACGCTATCGGTCATTGTCATGTCGTATCCGTAAACCTCAAAGTCGGCACTTGCTTGTGCGGACATACCCGTGTTACTACCACCGAGAATTACCTGTGCTTTACTGAATTCCGGATAGGCTTTCAAATCTTCACGCATCTCATCACAGACTGCTTCCAAAGTGATATCACGATCGCCCGGATCCACCAAACTGATGTTGAACGAGATAATATGCGAACCGTTGTCCTGCATGGATGCCCAAGTATTATCGGAGTCAGCCTGACCGACGGTGTAGTTGCAGACTTTCATGATGTCTTTATATTTCGTCAGCCATTGGTTGGTTAATTTCTCCGAAAGTTCCTGCGCTATCTCTTTTCGTGTACCGATCGGAAGCTCCAACTGTACAGCAATACGAGCATTATCCTGTGCCGGGAAGAACTCCGTACCAATGCCCTTTGCACACAGCAAACTGACAATGAAGAAAGCAATACATCCCACAATGACAATCGGACGATGACGTACAGCCCAGTTCAGCATCTTCGCATACCAGGTATCGAGCCCGTCGAGTGCTTTCTCTATCGGAGTAAAGAAGAGCTTGAACATCTTCGACGGTTTCTTCTGCAAACGAAGCAACTGGGAACAGAGCATCGGAGTTAAAGATAGTGCGGCGACCGTAGAAATAAACATGATGGCACACATCATCCAACCCAACTGTTTGAAAAGTACACCGGACATACCGCTTACCATTGTCAACGGGAAGAACACGGCAATCATGGTCAGCGTAGAAGCGATTACAGAAATTGCCACCTCATTGGTTCCGTGCACGGCCGCCTGTTTCGGATCGGAGCCACGCTCGATATGGGTCGTTACGTTTTCAAGTACCACAATCGCATCATCCACTACCATACCGATAGCGATAGAAAGTGATGAAAGCGAGATGATATTAATCGTATTTCCACTAATCGCCAGGTAAATGAACGAGGCAATCAACGAAAGCGGAATGGTGATACAGATAATCAATGTAGCACGCCAGCGTCCCAAGAAAAGGAACACGACGATGACAACGAAGAGCAAGGCATAAACAACGGTTTCCGTCAAACTGTCGATGGTGTTCAAAATGTTGTCGGAGGTATCGACAATGACACCGATCTTCACGTCACTCGGCAGGTTCTTCTGAAGCCTCGGCAATGCGTCGGCTACTTTCTTGGAGATTTCTACCGAATTGGCTCCCGACTGTTTCTGAACAACAATCATCGCACCTTGCACACCATTGTTATAGGTTTCCTGTGCACGTTCTTCCACAGTATCGACGATTCGGGCTACATCACGCAAAAAGACATTTGCCCCATTATGCGTACCTACCACTACGTCTGCCAACTGTCGGGAATCATCGAACTCACCTTCTACACGCAACGCGTATGTTTCACTACCGATATCGAAGTTACCACCGGGAATGTTCTTATTCTCGGCGCCGATAATGGAACTGATTGTTTCGATAGTCAGGTGATAGGCTTCCAGTTTATTGGGGTCGCAATATACCTGAATCTCACGTTGCGGAGCACCACTGATAGACACGGTTCCGACTCCCGGAATACGTGCCAGCGGGTTTACCACACGGTCGTCCAATATCTTATAAAGCGCTGACTGACTCTCATTGGCCTGTACGGAAAGCAGCACGATAGGAATCATGTCCGTACTAAATTTGAAGATGATCGGATTCTCGACATCATCGGGAAGCTGCGAACTTACCATGTCAAGTTTATCACGCACATCATTGGTCAGAACGTCAATATCATTACCAAACTCGAACTCCAATGTAATCAATGACATATTCTCGGAAGAACGGGAGGTGATATGTTTCAAGTTACTCACCGCGTTCAACGTATTTTCGAGCGGGCGAGTCACATTATTTTCTATATCCGAAGCACTTGCTCCGGGATAAGCGGTCATTACCATGATTGTATTCGTGTCAATGTCCGGATACAAGTCGATAGGTAACTTGGACAAAGAGAAAAGACCAAAAATCACCACTGCCAGGAAGCAGAGGGAGGTCATAATCGGTTTCTTAACCGCACCTTCGTATAAACTCATGTTATTTTATTTAAAAGCCTCTCCCTGCTCCTCTCCCCAAAAGAGGGAGCCGGAAGATCGTTTTGAAATCAGGTTAATTAATAAATGCATCGGGCGAAAGGTACTGAACACCTCTTATTTGGAAGAAGGCTGGGAAGAGGCTTCCACCTCTACTTCCATACCGTTCACCAAACGTGACTGTCCGGCAACTACCACCTGTGAGTTATCCGGTACACCGGATTTCAACTCATACTCCGTACCCATGCGTCTACCCAGTTCGACCTTATTATAAGATACTTTACCGTCTTTATAAACGAATACATAACGGTCGCCGGAACCTGCCTGCTTAACGATTGCCAAATCGGGAACAACGACGTTTTCTGCTGTACCGAAGTTCAATGTCGCACGGGCAAACATTCCCGGACGCACACGCTGGTCTTTATTATCCAGTCTGATCTCTACCTGGAATGTACGGGTAGTGGCATCTATGGTAGGGTAAATCAGATTGATGGTTCCTGTAAATACTTCATCGCCATATACATCGAGTTTCACATCGACAGGAGTACCTTTTTTCACTTTCGTGAAGTAGGTTTCGGACACGTTAATCAGGAGTTTCACCGGAGTGATCTGTTCTACTACAAGTACGGGTTCTCCACCGCTGTACATATCGCCATTATCATAGTTACGTGCAGTGACCACACCATTGATAGGGCTTTGCAAAGAGGTATTCTCCAGCAGATTCTTATAAGCGGTTTGCTTCACATCGAGTTGCATCTTCGAAGCATCCCACTCTGATTTGGACGCACCGCCCACTTTATATAATTCGTCGATACGGTTGAATTCTATTTCCTGATTATCTAGTTGCAGCTTCGTCTGTTTCAGGTTGGCTGCATCCATCTGCACAAGTTTCTGGCCTTTGGATACGCGGTCGCCCACTTCCACAAAAATCTGGTCGATACGTACGGGAGACGAAGGAGCTATATTATTCTTTACTTCGGCTTCCACCGTTGCTGTGTAATCTTGTATTTGATCTACGGGACGGGCTTTTACGTCTGCCAGCTTCACAATGGGCTTCGCGTCCACATGTTCCGCAGCCGCTTTGTCTTTTCCACCTGTACATGAGCCCATAAACACAGTTAACAGCAGGGCTACCAATTGGATACTTCTTTTCATATTCCTTAATTGTAATTTTTTATTTGTCTATCTTTATTCTTTTCCCAGAACCTGATCGAGGTCTGCCTTAGCAACCAGGTAATCGTATATGGACTGATTATAGGTGAGTTGCGCCTGTGTCAGCGATACTTGGGAACTGTTCAGTTCGAGCACCGTGCCCTTACCTACATCATAACGTTTTTCGGCAATCACTACCGCTTTCTTTGCCTGCATCACATTTTCCTTGTTGCTGACTACCTGCTCTGTGCTGGCACTCATGTTATTGCGACAACTGACAATCTGCATATTCAATTGTCTTTCCGTATCAATACGGTTCCAATCGAGCTGGCGCATCTGTATACGGGCGGATTTCACTTTCGTAAAGTTACTTGCCTTATATAAAGGTATACTAAGATTGAACATCAGGCTGGAACTGTTGCTCCAGTTGTAATTGAAAAAATTGATATTCGGATTATACAGTGATTGATATTGGTAGGAGAAACTCATTGAAAGAGTCGGCATAAAGTTTGTCTTTAAAGACTTTACGTTCTTTTCAAGCAACTTCATGTTCAATCCAACTGCTTCATGGTGGTATTGTTGTCCAGATTTACATTTTCTTCTCTCAACTGGTTGGCAAACATGGCCGTCTCATAGTTGGTCAGACTATCGTTAATCTTTATCTCCACATCGGCTGTCGATCCCCATCAGACTTTCAACTGCAACTTAGCCAAAGTCACCGCCATTAGCTGACCGAA
>ENA-OQJX01000358-OQJX01000358.1-human-gut-metagenome-genome-assembly--contig:-NODE-358-length-26745-cov-2.612781_pt1 | contig 26745 bp, 26 predicted proteins | sample MGYA00242615_ERZ504782 | MGnify/ENA primary metagenome ERZ504782 (study PRJEB26092, sample SAMD00036354) | human gut metagenome | host: Homo sapiens | study: EMG produced TPA metagenomics assembly of... | reverse complement strand
ACCGGGAACTCCACCTAGTAGATACCACGTCCTCCTTGAGGCTTCTCCAAAAACGTGCTCCTTCCTGAGTGGACATTCGTCCCGCCACTTCACTCATGGGAATCAGCAGAGGCAGTCCTCCTTGTTTGTCTGTTACAGTTTCGTAAGCTAGGCATACTGAACCACTACGCATCATTGCCTCTGTTAATTCTTTGTCACAGGCAAAATGGAAGTATGTAAATACCAGTTGGTCCTTACGTACCAGATTATATTCACATTCGATGGGTTCCTTGACTTTTATAATCATTTCAGCGATGGCGTACACATCTTTTATAGTAGGAAGGATACGCGCTCCGACTTTCTCATACTCTTCGTCGGAAAATCCGCTGTTTATACCTGCGGTGTGTTGTATATACACCGTGTGACCTCTCTGTACCAACTCGTGTGCTCCTGCAGGGGTTAATGATACACGATTCTCGTTGTTTTTGATTTCTTTAGGAATTCCTACTATCATAATTGTCACATTTAAGGGGTTTGACTGCCTCAAAGATAACAAAATGTCAGAAAAGTAGGTTTTGTCTGGATATGTTTTTTTCGTAATAAATGTTATGTTTAGCAACATTATTTTAAGGGATATTCTGTTTTTTATTTGTAAGTTTGCGGAGAGATTCAAAATTTTTGTGATGAGTTCTCCATAAAATAAAGAAAATGACTTTACGAAATTATATAATCATAGTAGCTTTGGGCAGTATTTTCACTGTACGGGCACAGGAAGAACCGGCTGCTCCTGTATTCCGTCCTCCTTTTGATTTTCCGCTTACTCTGAGCGGTAATTTTGGTGAACTGCGTTCTAACCACTTTCATGGAGGAGTGGACTTTAAAACCCAGGGAGAGGTGGGAAAACCTATTCATTGCATTGCCGACGGATATGTGAGCCGTGTACTGGTTACTCCCGGCGGATATGGGCAGGCTATTTTTATTACTCATCCCAATGGATATACTTCAGTGTATGGGCATGTGTTGAAATTTGCTTCCGCAGTGGCAAAAGTAGTGGAGGAATATCAATATCGGCATGAAACTTTTGCTGTGGATTTGAAATTCGAACCTCATCAGGTCAGTTTCAAAGCTGGAGAAATCATTGCTTTAAGCGGTAATGAAGGATATTCTTTCGGACCGCATCTGCATATGGAGATACGCTGTACGGATACTGGTGAATTGATAGATCCCTTACAATTCTATACCGATAAAATCAAAGACACTACTCCGCCACGTGCGTCAATGATTATGCTTTATCCGCAGCGGGGCGCTGGGGTTGTGGAAGGCTCACAAAGAAAAAAATCCATACCTGTTGCTTCTTTGGGGCAACCGGTTTCTGCTTGGGGGAAAATAGCCGCTGGTATTAAGGCATACGACTATATGGATGGTACACATAATAATTATGGTGTGCGTTCCGTGGTACTCTATGTGGATACGACAGAAGTTTTTCGCAGTACAGTGGATGGCGTTTTGCCTGAAGAGAACCGGATGATTAATGCTTGGACAGACTATGAGGAGAATGTAAAGAGGCATAATTGGGTGATGCGCTCACAAATTCTTCCCGGAAATAGTTTGCGCATGTTACAAGCCAACGATGAAGGAGGGGTGATTACGATTGATGAAGAACGTGATTATCATTTTCGTTATGAATTAGCTGATTTATATGGTAATAAGTCGACTTATCGTTTCATTGTGCGTGGCCATAGGCAGCCGATAGAGGAATATCATCCGCAAGTAAAACATTATTTGGCATGGAATAAAGGTAATGTGGTTCAGGAACCGGGTATGGAACTGGTTATCCCCCGAGGGATGTTGTATGAGGATGTGGCACTGAACTGTCAGGTGGTTAAAGATACAGCCGCAATTTCTTACGAGTACCAATTGCACGATGAGCCAGTAGCTTTGCAAGCTGGATGCACGCTGATGATCGGGGTACGCCATCTTCCTGTAGAGGATACGTCGAAATATTATGTAGCCCGTAAGTGGGGAAAAAGGAAAGGTTCAGCAGGAGGAACTTATGAGAATGGTTGGATGAAGACTTCCATCCGTGAACTGGGAACTTATACCGTAGCTATAGATACCTTGTCTCCACGAGTAACTCCATTAAATAAAACGCAATGGAAGACAGGTAAGGTTCAGTTCAAAATAGGAGATGCGGAAACGGGTATCAAAGATTATAAGGTGAAGATAGACGGCGAATTTGCCTTGTTTGGTTTCAGTTCCAAAAATGCGAAATTGTGGATGAAGCATCCTGAACGGTTAAAAAAAGGAGTCGCCCATAAATTGGAATTGGTGGTGACAGATTATTGTGGAAATGAAACAAGAGAGGAATATGAATTTTGATGGTAAAATAAGTATTATACACAATTAAAAAGTTATATATTAATGAAGAATAAACTGATTTTAGGTGCTGCCTTTCTGTTGGCAGCGATAACGGAGAGTTTGGCGTGCACTAACCTGATTGTAGGTAAGGGAGCCTCGGTGGATGGTTCTGTTATCGTTTCTTATTCCGCTGATTCATACGGAATGTTTGGCGAGTTGTATCACTATCCTGCCGGTATGCATGAAAAAGGAACCATGCGTGATATCTATGATTGGGATTCGGGCAAATATTTAGGGCAAATAAAAGAAGCGCGTCAAACCTATAATGTGGTAGGTAATATGAATGAATTTCAGGTAACCATAGGTGAAACTACTTTTGGTGGACGGGAGGAATTGGTTGATTCTACCGGTATTATGGATTATGGAAGTTTGATTTATGTAGCTCTCCAGCGTTCTCGTACAGCCAAAGAAGCCATACAGGTAATGACGGATTTAGTAAAAGAATATGGTTATTATAGCAGTGGCGAATCATTCAGTATCGCTGATCCCAATGAAGTCTGGATTTTGGAGATGATCGGTAAGGGTCCCGGTGTGAAAGGTGCTGTATGGGTAGCAGTCCGTATACCGGATGATTGTATTGCCGCACATGCTAATCAGAGCCGGATTCATCAGTTCAATATGAATGACAAGGATAATTGTCTTTACTCTCCGGATGTGATTTCTTTCGCTCGTGAAAAAGGCTATTTTGACGGTATGAATAAAGATTTCAGTTTCTCGGCGGCATATAATCCTTTAGATTTTGGTGGTGTACGGTTCTGTGAAGCGCGTGTATGGAGTTTCTATAATATGTTCAATAAGTCGGTGGGAGATACCTATCTTCCTTATATCCAGGGGGACAGCAAAGAACCGATGCCTCTTTATATCAAGCCTTCCCGTAAACTTTCAGTACGTGATGTACAAGCAGCTATGCGCGATCACTATGAGGGTACTCCACTGGATATTACTAATGATCCCGGTGCAGGTCCGTTTAAAACTCCTTATCGTCTGTCGCCCTTGAGTTTTAAAGTAGGAGATCAGGAATATTTCAATGAACGTCCCATCTCGACTCAGCAAACGGCTTTCACTTTTGTTGCACAGATGCGTGCTAGCCTGCCCGATGCAATAGGGGGAGTATTATGGTTTGGGACAGATGATGCTAATATGACAGTGTTTGCTCCTGTATATTGTTGTTCGGATCGTATTCCTGATTGTTATAGCGGTAAAGAAGCCGACTGTGTAACTTTTTCATGGGATTCTGCATTCTGGATTTATAATTGGGTGGCCGATATGATTCGTCCACGTTATAGCCTGATGATTGATGATATGCGTGCCGTTCAAAATAATTTGGAAGATACTTATGCGAATGCACAGGCTGGCATTGAATCTTCTGCCATGAGTTTATATGAGAAAGATCCTGTAAAAGCAAAAGAATTCTTGACTAACTATAGTTGCATGACAGCCGAATCGGCAATAGACAGCTGGAAGAAGTTGGGTGAATTTTTGATTGTGAAGTATAATGATGGTGCTGTGAAAAAGATGGCAAAAGATGGAACTATACTTCGCCCTGAAACCGGTCATTGTGCTCCTTTGGTACGTCCGGGATATCCCAAAGAATTTTTGGAAGAACTGGTAAAGGCCACCGGTGGACGTTATAAGATGAAATAGGATATATTTTTGTATGTTCTGAAAGTCTGATTAATTAGTGGAGGGGGCAGATTATAATTCTGCCCCTGTTTGCATAATAAGATAGTTTTTTAGATTGTATTCAGGATGCCTAGGAGCTTTACTGATTGTTATATAATAGTGTTTTTTACCTTGTATGGTCTTCTATTTTTTTATGACAGATTATTTTTGGGGAATAATCCTTTATATCTCTAATTTTCTTCTTCCAAATTTCTAGGATTTTTAATTTAATTCTTTTACATTTGTCAAGACGTAAAAATCGGATATAATTATAAACCTTATAAATAACAAAAAAATATGGAAAATGAAGAATTGATAAAGCAAGTGACAGAGAAAGCAGAGAAATGGTTAACACCTGCTTATGATGCCGAAACACAGGCTGAAATTAAGAAAATGTTGGCGAATCCCGATAAGACTGATTTGATTGAAGCATTTTATAAAGATTTGGAGTTTGGAACAGGTGGTTTGCGTGGTATTATGGGCGTGGGTAGTAACCGTATGAATATTTATACGGTAGGTGCTGCTACTCAAGGCTTGTCTAATTATCTAAATAAAAATTTTAAAGATCTCGATCAGATTTCTGTAGTGGTAGGTCATGATTGCCGTAACAACAGCCGTTTGTTTGCGGAAATTTCTGCCAATATTTTTTCAGCGAATGGTATTAAAGTATATTTGTTTGAAGATATGCGTCCTACTCCTGAAATGTCATTTGCTATCCGTCATTTCGGTTGCCAGAGCGGTATCAATATTACTGCCTCTCATAATCCGAGAGAATACAATGGTTACAAGGCTTATTGGGATGATGGTGCACAAGTATTGGCTCCGCACGATAAAGGTATCATTGATGAGGTGAACAAGATTTCATCGGCTACCGACATTAAGTTTGAAGGTAACAAGGATCTGATTCAGATTGTGGGCGAAGAGGTAGACAGCGTCTATTTGAATAAAGTGAAAACAATTTCTATTGATCCTGAAGTGATCAAGCGTCAGAAGGATTTGAAAATTGTGTATACTCCGATTCATGGTACAGGTATGATGTTGATTCCGCGTGCATTGAAGCAATGGGGATTTGAAAATGTACATACCGTGCCTGAACAAATGGTGAAGAGTGGCGATTTTCCGACTGTTATTTCTCCGAATCCGGAAAATGCCGAGGCTTTGTCTATGGCTATTGATTTGGCTAAGAAAATTGACGCCGACATTGTAATGGCTAGTGATCCGGATGCTGACCGTGTAGGTATGGCTTGTAAAAATGACAAAGGAGAATGGGTGCTGATCAATGGTAACCAAACCTGTTTGCTGTTCTTGTATTATATAATAAAGAATCGTATTGCGATGGGTAAGATGAAGGATGATGATTTCATTGTGAAGACTATCGTTACTACGGAACTGATTAAATCTGTCGCAGATAAGAACCACATCGAAATGTTGGATTGCTATACCGGATTCAAGTGGATTGCACGTGAGATCCGTTTGCGTGAAGGAAAACAGCAGTACATCGGTGGTGGTGAGGAAAGTTACGGTTTCCTGGCTGAAGATTTTGTCCGTGATAAAGATGCTGTTTCTGCTTGTACATTGTTAGCAGAGATTTGTGCTTGGGCAAAAGATCAGGGCAAAACATTGTTCGAAGTTTTGCTTGATATTTATGTGGAGTATGGTTTCTCAAAAGAAACTACTGTGAATGTTGTGAAACCAGGAAAGAGCGGGGCAGAAGAGATTAAGGCAATGATGGAAAACTTCCGTTCTAATCCTCCGAGAGAAATAGGCGGTTCTAAGGTTGTTCTTGTCAAAGACTTTAAAACTTTGAAGGCTACTGATGGTAATGGGAATATAACAGAAATAGATATGCCGGAGGCTAGTAACGTATTGCAATATTTTACAGAAGATGGAACTAAAATTTCAGTTCGCCCGTCAGGAACAGAACCTAAAATCAAGTTCTATGTGGAAGTAAAAGGTGAAATGGGTTGCCACAAATGTTTCGATGCCGCTAATGCAGCTGCTGAGGAAAAGGTGGAAGCCGTAAGAAAATCACTGGGAATTTAATCGAGGGTAAGCGTTGGGCGAAAGTCTGGGAGAATATTCATTCATAAATAAAAAAAGGGGGGGAGAGATGTATTTCTCTATCCCCTTTTCTTTTATTTCCATGCCATTTATATCAAAATCTACACTTCTTTGTTTATTTTTTGTTGTAACTTTGCCTTCTGTTTTAAATAAGGTGAAAGATATGATGTGGTTACTTCTGGCATTTCTCTCGGCTGCACTGCTGGGATTTTATGATGTATTTAAGAAACAGTCGTTAAAGGACAATGCGGTTATTCCAGTATTATTTCTTAATACGTTGTTCTCTAGTTTGATATTTCTTCCTTTTATTGTATTGTCAGTGTGGAGGCCGGGAATATTGGAGAATTCTATTTTTATGTGCCTGTTGCTGGGTGGGAGGTGCATCGTTATGTGGTGTTGAAATCTGTTATTGTCCTTTCGTCGTGGATGTTGGGATATTTTGGAATGAAGAATCTGCCTATCACGATTGTGGGACCTATAAACGCTACCCGTCCGGTGATGGTGTTGGTAGGAGCTTTAGTGGTCTTTGGTGAGCGTTTGAATTTTTACCAATGGATTGGTGTGCTGATGGCTGTCTTCTCTTTTTTTATGCTGAGCCGCAGCGGAAAGAAAGAGGGAATAGATTTTAAACATAATAAGTGGATTTATTATGTGGTAATGGCGGCTGTGTTGGGAGCTGTCAGCGGCTTTATGACAAGTACCTCATGGCGCCTGCCGATCAAGGAGGTATCGGACTAGATAGAATGATTGTGCAGTCATGGTATAATATCTATCAATTGTTTATGATGGGAGGTATCTTAATATTGTTATGGTGGCCGAAGCGCAAATCTACCACTCCGTTTCATTGGCATTGGTGTATTATTCTGATATCTATTTTTCTGTCGGCAGCTGATTTTGTTTATTTCTATGCCTTAAGCTTGGACGGGGCAATGATTTCCATTGTATCTATGGTAAGGCGTGGCAGTGTGCTTGTCTCTTTTATATTTGGTGCGATGGTATTCCGTGAGAAGAATCTTAAAAGCAAGGCCGTGGATTTGGTGCTAGTACTTATTGGTATGATATTTCTGTATTTGGGAAGTCAATAAGAAAAAAGATGGGGTGTGACTCATCGTGCATACCCCGTTGTTCTTGATTACTCTATAATGATTTTATATTCTACATCAAACGTTTCTTTTGGTTCTAGTTTCTGTATCCATTCACGGTCTTTTAATTCGCCCGAATACCCTACAGAATCGCAACGTCCATACCATGGTTCAATGCAAACAAATGGGCAATCGGGATGTGTTTTGGTAGGAGACCACAAAGCTACTAACGGAGAATTAAATTCCAAACTGATATGAGGCTTTTTCTTTTTATCCAGTAAGGTTATTTTTTTCAGTTGTTTATTGTCAAAAATATAAGTGTCACAATCAAAAGTATGAATATCAATTGGCATCAGCCTTCTTTATTTAATTTTAGTACATGACGTTCTGGTGATACGCAACCTTTTTCTATTGGCATGATATATTCTAAATCAGACTTTCGGTCAAAAACAAAGAAGCCACGATCCTTTGTAGCAGCATCGAACTTGGGGAAATAGAAAGCTGGATGTGCTCCGATCTGGAAATACATATCCATAGCTCCCAGATTTTCTACACGCCATTTTACGGTGATTTTATTTTCTTCTAATAAATATCCCACCAATAGGCGGAAGGGAAAAGGAAACTTGCCCAATGTATCAGGAGTGCTTTCCAACCAATATACAGCTCCTTTGTCTTCTTTATAGGTTAGTTTGAAATTCATATCACGTGCAAAACCGTGTTGCCCTATTTCATAAGTGTTTCCGGCATGACGGTATTTATTATTCCACACACGTCCTACTATGGGGAAAAGGACAGGTGAGCGCCGTCCCCAAAATTTAGCGTCTCCCTGCCAAAGATATTCTTTGCCATCCTTTTTGATACTTTGAAGCTCAGCGCCATGTTCGGCTATTTGTACAGTCAGGACAGAATTAGATAGTGTTTCCATGTTTCTTCATTTATAAATTCTTTTTTCAAAGGTAGGGATGTTTCATGACATGACAAAGTGAATCTTCATCTTTGTGTAAATTTTATCTAAAAGGCTTTTTGGGATCAAATAAATTTTAATAAAAGCTTATGCTTGTGTTTATTTTTGCTTATGTTTGTCAATAAAACTATGAAGGAGGATAAGATGGAGAACATACATTTGATATTTAAATTTTTATGGTATAGTATATTATTTTGTATATGGGGAGTATCTTGTACAAGTTCCGGAACTTATAAAAAGACTCAAATGGATATTTATATGCAGTATTATGATTTTATAATTGATTCACTGTCAAAAATCCTAATTATGTATGTACCGGACTGCCAGGCAAATGTCGTTTACCACAGATAGTGTGGCGTATTGCCATTATCTTGTTCTTTTGGCAAAAGCATATATGTTTAAGTCCGAGATGGATTCGGCTAAACTTAGCATGGATAGAGCGGAAGTATTTTGCGATGGAGCTGAACCGTCACCGTTAATTAATGATTTGTATGCTGAGATTTACAATATGCGGGGTAATGTATGTGTTCGTCAAGGGTTGACAGATTCTTCAGTGGTATGTTTTCAAAAAGCGTTCGATTATCGTTTGAAGGGTAGTAACAGAGATATGCTTCATGATATTTCTATTAATTTGGCTGATGCTTTTGTCCGTACCGGTCATTATGATAAAGGTGCGATGTGGTATCGTAAAGCTTTGTCTTACTGTGATTCATTGAAGATTCCTGAAGAAAAGCGTTTTCCTGTTTATTACGGATTGGCACAGGTTTATATGGAACTTCGTGATTTTACTTCTTGTGATTATTACTATGAACTGGCGGCTCGGCAATATGATAAGATGCTTCCATTTGAGAAACATATTTATTTGAATAATCGTGGTAATTCTTATTATTTTCGTGCTGATTATCCTAATGCTTTAGAATTTTTCAGAAAATCATTATTGTTAGCTCGTTCTTATCCAGATATGATTTTTGAGGAACATCTGACTGAAATGAATTTGGGAGAAACTTTTCTGTTGATGAATCAGGTTGATTCTGCCGCATACTATTTAAATCTTTGTAGTGATTTTTTTCGTTCTATCGAAAATCAGACAGCTCTCTATTATTTGGATACCCAGTTGATTGAACTTGCCTTGAAGCAGAATAATTTGCCTTTAGCACGTAAACGTATGTCTGAGGCTATCCAGCCTGATTATGTGGAACCGAATATGCAGCATATCCGTAACCGTTACCTACAACATTATTTTGAAGAGGTGGGAGATTTCAAACAAGCTTATTATTATCAAATGGAAAATCAGCGTATTGATGATTCTACACGTAATGAGCGTATTAAAATGCGTACAGCTGAAATTGATCTGAAATACAGTCAGGACACCACGCTGATGAAGCAGAAAATTTTCATTCAGCAAAAAGAGAATGAAGTTCTGGCGCTGAACCAGACGCTTTACCTGTGGATGTTTGCCTGCATCTGTATTCTGGGGCTCGCTGTATTTGTCTACACATACAACAAGAGACAGCGTTTCTTGCTGCAAATGAGAAGTCAGAATATGATTGCCACTTTGCGTATGGAGAATATCCGTAACCGGGTTTCTCCCCATTTCATTTTTAACATTCTGAACCGTGAGATGGGTAACTACACCGACGAGCAAGTCGGAAATATGCGTGGGCTGGTAAAACTGATGCGGCGCAACCTGGAACTGACCGAGCAACTGTGTGTTACCATGGCTGAGGAACTGGACTTTGTCAATACGTTTATCAACCTGGAACGTGAAGCATTGGGAGATAGCTTTATACTGTCCACATCCATAGATGCTGCCATCCATCTTGACCAAGAAATACTTCCTTCCATGATGATACAGATTCCGATAGAAAATGCCATCAAGCATGCCCTGAAGGACAAAGAGGGGATGAAAAGACTGTGGGTTGACATCAGAAAGACCGGGGAAGGAATCTGTGTCAAGGTGCGTGACAACGGGGGAGGTTACCGGGTAAACAGTGCCAACTACGGTACAGGCACCGGTATAAAAGTGATTCTTCAAACCATACAGTTGTTGAACGCTAACAATAAGAAGCATATCGATATATCCATAACCAATGTGCAGTTGGAAGACGGAGAAACCGGTTGCGAGTTTGCTGTCTTCCTGCCCCATGGTTATGATTATAATTTGAAAAAGATGGTTTAGTCATTATTTTTGCTAGAATAGTGTCCGAAACGGTCGCTATAGTTCCATAACCAGAGTGTCGGGTTTGTGCGTTAAAACATGTTTTAATACTTTTGTTCCGTTAATAACTAAAGCAGGATTGTTTACTATGGATAAACTATACAGGGTCGTAATAATTGATGATGATGAGTTCTCTGCGGACAATCTTTGTCTGGAACTGAAGAAATATAACAGGCTGTCTATAGATGGGATGGCGCGTAACGGTGTGAATGGCCGGAAACTGCTGGAAAAGGTTCATCCGGATTTGCTGTTCCTGGACGTGGAACTGCCGGACATGAAGGGCATGGAACTGCTGGAACAGATAAGGGGGGCAATCACTTGGAATATGCAGATTGTGTTCTATACGGCTTATGATAAATACATGATTTATGCCATCCGTGGGGCAGCTTTCGACTACTTGCTGAAGCCGATAGACAAGAAGGAGCTGGAAGGGATTATCGACCGCTTCATGAAAAAGGAGGAAGAGTCGGCAGCTGCATCTTTGGCTATTCCTGCGCGTGTGCATTCGGTCGGCGAGCATACCTTTATGATATCCACGCCTACCAATGATTTGCGTATTCTACGTTCCATTGACATTGGTTTTTCCGTTATAACTCCGACCGGAAACTGTGGGAAGTGGTGCTGAACAACCAGCTGCCTCTGCTGCTGAAGAAAAATACTACGGCTGATCATATCAAGGGATATGACCCCTGCTTCGTCCAGATCCATCAGTCGTATATCATTAATATCAATTATCTGATGATGATTAAGGAGAACCGCTGTGTCATGTTTCCCCCGTTTGAGAATATTACGGAACTTCAGGTTTCCAAGAAATTCAGAAAAGAATTACAGGATAGGTTTTATTTGTTGTAGTGAATCTATTGATAACATTGAAAATACAAGTTTATAGAAAGTGATTTTAAATCACAATGGAAGAGCAGGAGTCGTGAGATTGCTGCTTTTTTGCTTTTAGTGCTTAATTTTTCCTTTGCGGTATATGGAAATGAGGTTATATAGTCATTAATTTAGATAGAATAGTATGCTTATTAGGCTGTTTGATACTTTCTCTTGGTTTTGTGAATTTGTAAAATGGCGTTAATTGTTTTTCTTTGAAGCCACATAAGGTTAAAAAAAAGACATGTATATGAATGAAGTAAAAAAAGTAATATTGTTTTTGTTATGCTGTGCTATACCTTTTAGTTTTTATGCACAGAAAGCACGCCAAAATGCTGCAACAAAGAAATGGGGATATGAGCAGACCGAAAATAAAGGATGGTGGGAAAATTCAAAATATAGAGGTAATTCTATGTTTGGTGAATGGGATGCGGCTTTAGTAAATCAGGATTATGAGATAAATTGGTTGATTTCTCCACAATATGAAGAGGTGACTAAGAGATTTACAGAAAAGTTGGCGGGAGTAGTTTTAGGAGGAAAAGTAGGTTTTATAGACATACACAACCGTTTTATAATTAAACCGCAGTTTGAAAATGTAGATGATGTTCATGGGTTTAATTTAGGACTGTCTGCGGTAAAGAAGAATGGCAAATTTGGCTTTATAAATAAAAAAGGAGAATTTGTCATTGAACCTCAATTTGATTACGCTGATAATTTTAGAGATAACATGTTGGCTACAATCAAGCAAGATGGTAAGTTCGGGGCTATTAATTTGAGGGGGGAAATCGTTGTTCCATGTAAATATATTCTAGAAGAAGCAATGATAAGCGTTCCTATATCCAATAAGGTATATCGTCAGAAACAAGAAGAAATGAAAAATGCGAAAGGGAACGGTGATTTTGATGATTTGCTTGATAAAATCGCTGAATGTAGCAGAGAGGTCAATGAAAAAATTAATAATCCTGGAACAGAAGTTATAACCGATTCTCTCAGAATAAGGGAAGATAATGGTAAAATGGGCCTTATAGTGGGAGAACAAATTGTAATTCCTACAGAATATGAGGAGCTTATAATAGCTGAAGATGGATTCGTTCTTGCTTGCAAGCGGGATAAATGGGGAGTTTTGGATATATATGGGCGTACTATATTGCCTTGTGTTTATCAATGGGTATATTATGATGTATCGGCAAAGGTCTGGATTGCCAAAAGTTTTGCAATGGGGTTATATAATAGTCAAGGTGCTTTATTACTACCGGGAAGGATTGATTATATAGGTAGTTTTGTGGATGGCAAAGCACCTGTTTGGCTGAATTCCGTACTTGGTTGGATAGATACGAAGGGACAACTCTCTGATGGCTTTGCAGAGGATGTGACAGAATCCTTTTTGAAAGAAGAAAAAAGGGGAGTGGCAGGTGCTTGGGGTATGTTTAATTTATTAACAGACTTGATTCCGGACTATGCCATGGCCCACTATTATATGGGAAAAGGACAAGTGGCAGATGGCATTTATTCTAAGGGAATGGAGCATCTGAAGATAGCGGCAGAATTGGATCCGGATAATGAAGAAGTAGCGTTGGCGCTGAAGCAAGCCAAAAAGGACAAGAAGAAAAGAACTTTGAATACGATTGGTTACATTGCAAGTGTGCATAATGATTTGGAATCTACGAACTCTAATTCTTTTAAGGATGAAAGCAGAAATCAAAATAAGCCTTCATCCGGAATTAGTCTGGGGGTTTCTATGGATGAGATAGATGCCCTTGGTGGATCTACAGCTACTGCTATAGCAGGAGGCAGTAATCATTGCGATTTTTTGAAATATGTGTTAGAAGATCTTGAAGAAAAGATTCAGGAGAATACAGGCAAATTGATGGGAGAGTATTATCGGAAAGTGAAGGATGAATATTTGCAGTTTGCCAGTAAAGAAGGGTGTGAACAATAATATATAATTAAAGATTAGAATTATGAAAGTAATGAATGTGAAATTTGTCGGTAGAATCATTATGACGATTCTTTTTGTATTCATCTGTATTGGAGCGTACGCAGGTGATGACCTTTTAAAGTATGAGATAGAGGGAGAAGGAGTAGGTGTACAGGGTACTTATTTAGTAAAAGTGACAGTAATCCAGAAGAAAAGTAAATTGGATATCGATGTGATCAAGAAGTGTGCGGTTCATGGGGTGCTTTTCAAAGGATTTTCCAGTCAGACTTCACGTACCCGGCAGAAACCTTTGGCAGGAAGTATGGTGGTAGAACAGCAGCATCAGGATTATTTTGATGTCTTCTTCCAAAAAGGAGGTTCTTATATAAATTTTGCCAATATGATAGGAGAGAATCTTTCAGTGGTGAAAATGGGAAAGCAGTATCGAATTTCAGCAGTGGTTTCCGTTGCGAAAGACGCCCTCTATCAAGAGCTGGTATCAGCCGGAGTTATTAAAGGACTAAATAATGGATTTTAGCTTATGTATAAGAGATTGATTGTTACTTTTCTGATACTGGCTGGCGCACTATTGCCTGCTTTTGCCCAGCAGGCTCATGAAGTGTTTTATCTGAATAATGGTACGTAGTGAAGGGAGTTATCTTGAAGCGTACGGATAGTGAAAATAAAGGCATCCAATGGTGAAATTTATCAGTATCCTTTGGTCGTTTGTGGAAGTTTGTGGAGGAGAGCGTCATTTTGAGAATATTGTATTATTGAAATTAGGCTATGAATTTTAAAGAAGAAAAAATTATGAAATATCTATTTTATACGTGGAAATTGGGATGTCTGCTTTTACTTGTCTTTGCCGGATGCAGCAGCAAAAAGAGTGTTTCTTCCTATCATTCCTTTGAGAGTGAATGTTTGGGAGTAGAACTGGATGGTTCGGAGACACTTCGAGCTTGGGGCAGAGGGAAAAATCGTACTGATGCTATAGAGCAGGCAAAGAAAAATGCAGTAAGGGATGTTTTGTTCAAAGGTGTTGCTGCCGGTAGTCGTGAATGTAGTGTGCGCCCTTTGGTAACAGAAGTGAATGCACAGGAACGGTATGCATATTATTTTAACGACTTTTTTAGAGACGGAGGGGAATACCTGAAGTATGTAAGTATGGAAGATAAGAAAACAAATTCTAACATGAAGACTTCTAATAAGACTCAAATTTCTTATTCCACTACGGTGCGTGTGCTTCGTTCTCAATTACAGCAGAAACTGATAGAAGATAAAATTTTAAAACCATAAAGACAGAAAAACATGAAAAAATTATATGCTATTTTATTTATTGTAGCACTTGTACACACCGGAGTGTATGGACAGGCTAAAAAACCCACCATTATGGTTGTTCCTGCTAATGTGTGGTGTACCCATAATGGTTATACACAAAAATATAACAATCAAGGCATTATTACCGAACTTCCGGATTATAAAAAGGCGTTGGATAATGATCTGAACTTGGTGAATGTCATAACGAAATAGGTGAGTTGATGGCTGAAAAAGATTTTCCGTTGAAAGATATGGCATCTTCTATTCGTTCCATAGAGCAGAGTTCGGCGGAACATGAGATGACTACCAGTTCTACTTCGGGAGCTTCACTGGCAGAGTCTCCTTTGGATCGGTTAATGAATAGAGCTAAAGCTGATATTCTGATTGAAGTAGTTTGGAATATTAATACAATGGGTCCCAAACGTTCTGTTACTTATACTTTGCGAGGCTTGGATGCTTACACTAATAAGCAGGTCGCAGCGACGCAAGGTACGGGAGAACCTTCTATGGCTGCTGAAGTGGCAGTATTGTTGGAAGAAGCGGTAGTAGACAAGATGGATGCTTTCGTAAGTCAGTTACAGAAACATTTTGATGATTTGATGGCTAATGGCCGTGAAGTAGCATTAGAAGTCCACGTGTTTGATAATGGGAGCGGTGTTAATTTGGAAAGTGAATTTGGGGGGGCTGAACTACAGGAAATCATAGAAGATTGGGTGGCGCAGAATACGGTGGCTCATCGTTTTAGTTTAACTGATGCAACTGAGAATATGATGCTTTTTGAGCAGGTACGCATTCCGCTTTATCGTGAAAATGGAATGGCTAGAGATACAAGAAGCTTTGCAAATGATTTGCGCAAATATCTCAATCAGAAAGCCAATCTTACCTGCAAAGTAATGACGAAAGGGTTAGGTAAAGCTGAATTGGTTATCGGAGAAAAATAGAAAAGATATGAAAATAAGGAATATGATATTTACCGCTTGGTGTGCATGTTGTGCCATGTCTGCGGCAGCACAGGATTGTGAGATAAGCCTTACAATAGCTAAAGCTGCCCAGAAAGAGGAACTTCCATCTCAGGTACAAGAGATTTTAGGAAATCGTTTAGCTGCGGCAGTGGCCGCTCAGGGGGGTGTTGCCAATTCCAATTTTACACCATTCTTTATCACAGCTAAGGCCAATACTTTATATAAGGAAACATTGTCCGGTCCTCCTGTCAGTACAGCGCTTACTGTTCAATTGACTTTGTATATAGGAGATGCAGTAGGGCAGAAAGTATTTTCTACTCTCACTGTGGATGCAAAAGGAGTAGGTACTAATATTAACCGGGCATATATCAATGCTTTCCGTGCAATAAATGGCAAAAACGTGAAAATGCAAGAATTTATACGCGAAGGGAAAGAAAAAATTATCTCTTGGTATAATAGTAATTATAGGCAAATATTGATAAAAGCGCAAAAAAGTGCTTCTATGCATGAGTATGATGCTGCATTGTATTATGTTACCTCCATTCCTGAATGTTGTGTCGGCTATGAGGAAGCTAGTAAACTGATAGACACTTATTATACTCAATATGTGAATTATAATTGTCAATTGATTATGCAATACGCCAGATCCGAATGGGCAAAGTCACCCGATGCGGAAGGTGCTTCAAGGGCTTTTGACTGGTTGGTTTTCATTGAGCCGGGAAGTAGTTGTGAAGGTGAAGCTAAAGCTTTGTATAATGAAATAAAGCAAAAGGTGACCAGTGATTGGGATTTTGAGAATCGTGAGAAATATAAGGATGAAGCGGGGCTGAAAAAGCAGAGGATAGAGCTGCCAGAGCTATAGGTGTAGCATTTGGTAATGGGCAGCAACCGGTTACTACTAATATTACTTGGCTCCATTAATTCAAGTTCAAATGATTTTAAATAAAAAGAATATGAGAAATAAAAAAGTTATCCTAATTCTATGTCTGCTGGTGCTGGTCAGTGGCTCTGTGCAAGCTCAGAGGTTGAAGGCCGTGCAGAATGAAAAGGGGCGTTATGGCTTTATGACGGAAGACGGGACAGTAGTGATAAAGTATAAATATGATGAAGCTACCCCTTTTAAAGACGGCATCGCTAAAATAGGAAAAGATGGAAAATACAGTCTGATTAATGAAGATGGTGAAATCATTACAAAACGGAAATATACATATATCGGTGAATTTTATAACGGGGTTTGCCCCGTCGCTGAAGGTGGAAATACTAAAAAAGGAGTAATGCTAACAACGGGTGGACTCATAGGCAATAAAGCTAGTAGTAATACAGGTGAAAAATGGGGGTTGATTGATAAGACAGGTAAGGAAATCCTGAAAACTGATTATGAGGCAATGGGAGATTTAAATAAAAAACTGATATATGTCTTGAAAGGCAAGAAGTTCGGGTTCATTGATTCAGCTGGCAATATCATAGTGAAGCCTACTTATAATTTTATAGGCAGTTTCAACGACCAAGGAATCTGTTGGGTTAATATCGGTGGCAAATACGATAAAAAGAACAACATGGTGTCTAAAGGTAAATTCGGGTTAATCAATGAAAATGGGCGGGAAATAATTCCTGCCAAATATGAAGATGTGGGCAACTTCCCTATTTTGCGAGATAAGAAAACTGGAGCTTTGCTTGATGAGGCTGCCTTTTATACTAAGGCAGACCAGTCCGCATTTCCTGCTACCAAGCAGGAGATACAGAGCTTGCTGCTTCCCAAGCCTCATGCTGCTGAGTCCCAGTTGCCTTCATCGAGGGTAGATTATTTTTATTTCATTAATAAGAAATCCCAAGGTTGGTAGATGTCCATGGAAATACTATTATTCCTTTAACAGCCAATCAGGCTATTCTTCCTCCTTCAGACAATATGCTTAGGCTTGCTAAAGTGGAAAAGAAGCAAATAGCTAAAGCTTATTATGATTTGGATGCTGAAGTGATGGTCAGAATACCTTCTTCAGAAAAGGGAAAGTTTGGGGCTTTCAGCCATAATTTAGCTCCGGTTTCATTGGATGATGAATTGTATTTCATAGATAAAAAGGGGAACAAGGTGATTGGTGGCCTGTCAAAGGCTTTCCTGAGCAATGAAGGATACCGGGTGGTACAAAAGGGATCGGCTTTTGGTGCAATTGATTCTACAGGGGCAGTTGTTATTCCTATTGAATATACTAATTCGCTTACCAGTGTGAACAATGGGCGCTTGGGAGTACAAAAAAATGCTTCTTGGTTTTATGTAGATATGAAAGGACAAATCGTATCCGATAAGTATGACCGTATAGGCAATTTTCATCGGGGGTATGCATCCGTATGCCTGAACAAATTATGGGGGGCTATTGATTTGCAGAACCGGGTTGTCGTTCCTTTAGAGTGGCAAGGTGTAGCTCCTATAGTCAATCCGCAATTGATATGGGTGAAAAAGGATAACCTGTATTACCTTTATGATGGGGTGCAAAAGTCTGTTCGTCTGAAGCAGGGATTTGCCAATGCATCCAATTTTGATAATGAGATGGCTTATGTGATGTCCGATGGAAAGTGGGGGATTATTGATCCGGATGGCAAGATACTGGTGCCTTGCTTGTTCGAAAAAGAAGAGGATATGGTCTTGGCCAAACAATATATGTTAGCGGAAGACAAGAAGAGCTTGACCGAAGTAGAGGCTCTTCGAGTGATTGCACGTTTTTGTACCCGGATACAAATATGTTTAAGATAACCTCTGTCATTCCAGATAAACATTGGGATTATTAATTATTGAATGTTTGAAAAATGAAAAGATTCATTATAATACAGTTGTTGACGGTGGTATTCGCCGCTCAAATTCAAGCCCAAGGAGACGGCGAAATAAAATATCGTCGCAGTTCTCTTTATAGCATGATGATCAATCACGAAGGAAGAGAATTTGGTGATGAAATAAAGGATGTTTTTCTCAAAATTCCTGTTCCTGATAAATACAATAATCATGATTTAAGTGTAAAAGTAATCTATACTTCTGAAAAGAAATTGGATAAAAACCATGAGGAGATAGATGAATTTATCAGAAATAATGGTATTGCCAGTCGTATGGTAGGACGCTGGTTTAACCGTGATTACATGACAGGGGTCTGTGATGTAGAACTGGTGAAAGAACGAGGGCTGTACAATGCTTCCGAACTGGACAAGGCTTTGGCATCCAAGACTCAACGCGGAAACGCTCTGTTGGAAGATGCCGGTGAGGACTTGATTGGAAATACTTTTCTTATTGTGAATGATATTCGCTATATTGACCGTTCAAAAGGTTCAAGTGTGTGGGGAGGAATTGTCAAAGGGCTGGGTGCGGCAGCGGCCATTTACACCGGTGAGACATCCTATATGGATTTAGGTAATTCTACGGGAGATATAGTTGCATCCTATAAGGGGTTTAAAGTAAATATTGATACTTATCTCTATCAACTGGTTTGGGATGAAGAGACTGCAACAAAATTCTATACTCAATATTATACTGATAAGGATAATAAGGAGAAGGTGAATGCTTTCAATAATAACCGTAAGATGTTCAAATTGAAGTATGTGGGCAGCCAGCATAGTGATGGAAGTAACACTTCCTTTTTGGGTATTAACTTGGACGAGCCCCAGCAAATGGTGCGAAAGGCATGCCAACGTGCCATTGATGAAAATATAGCGAGTCTGCAAAAGAATTTTGACCAGTTCAAAGTAAATACCCCCTTAATTAGTGTTTCTCCCCTTAAAGCTTATATTGGCTTGAAAGAGGGAGTCACTGAAAAGTCTAAATTTGAAGTACTGGAAGCCGAACTGAGCAAAGAAGGCAAAATGACTTATAAGCGTGTAGGAGTGATTCAGCCTAAGGAGAATCTGATTTGGGATAATCGTTATATGGCTTCCGAGGAACAGGCTTATGGTTCGGACTTTGGTTTTACCACTTTCCGAAAAGTGTCGGGTGGCGATTTTTATCCGGGAATGTTGATTCGTGAAATAAAATAAGTGTTTAAGTTAGCCGCTTCGTCAACAGAAGTGAAAATTGGTTGCTTGCCAAAAAGATTTGTTGATATGGCTGAATAGTGAAATTCAAAACAAAACAGGCGTTCATTTCCGAGGAATAAACGCCTGTTTGTTTTATGTTTTAAATGGTTCTATAGTTCTATACTGCCAGTCTGGAGAGGTGGTGAAAAGTATAACTGGGCTTTTGATGGTTCTTCCGATTCTATATCATATAGAGCTGGAATGTGAAGCCTAAATTTATATATTTTCAAGCTTGTCTTATTTGCATAATTTATTTATTGTATATATAGTCGTTAATTTTAGCTGCTTGGTATCTATTTTAGTGTGTTTAGTGTAAATCTTGACAAATGATAGTTTTTTGAATATAAAAGTTGCAATACATTTGCAAATGTAAACTTATAGAGTCAATTGTTACGAAGTATGGAAAAGACAATTATTGCAGCATTTTAATGCTAATTTCGTTAACATCGTATGCACAGGGTTTAATGTGGAATGCGAAGGCTGCTCAATATGAGCAGCATGTCTAGCGTAGAGGAATCTAAAATGCATCCAGGTTTCTATGCAGGAATAGGAGCTGAGTATGCTATTGATGAAAATTGGTCTGTCCGTCTTTCTTTATTGTTCACTATGAAAGGAGTGAAACAAGATTACAAATTTTAATAAAAATACTGCATTATGAAGAAACTGTTTTTTATCATGGCTATGTCCGTATGTGCATTTATGGCACAAGCACAAACTACTTCCGGTATTCGCGTGGGGTTAAATATGACCAGTGCTACAGGGAAGTATAATGATCTTATGGCAGATCAAGATTATAATAATAAAAGCTATATGGGTTACAGTGTCCATTATTTTATAGATGTTCCTGTGATTGGCAACTTTAGTATTCAGCCTGCTATTGGACTTTCTATGAAAGGTATCACTTATGAATATGATAAATTTACTACTAAAAAATCGCATCGGGTCGATTTGGATTCTTATAAGAAATATGATGTGACAGAATCTCGCGGCACTAGTGTCACTCAAAAACATAATCTGGGCTATTTGGACGTTCCTATTTTATTTGCTTATGCTTTACCTTTGTCAGAATCGTTTAGGGTTCAGTTGGGAGTGGGCCCTTACTTCTCTTATGGGTTGTTTGGTAAGTTTAAATATGAGTCGGATACATATTTGACAGTATCCCCCGACAAATATGGAGAAAATAAACATACCATAACCAAAGATGATTGTCCCTCCTTTGGCAAGAATGATGATGGGGACGATCCTAAAGGTAATATTAACCGTTTTGACTGGGGAATTGCCATACAGGGCAGCATCTATTGGAAGCGCTTGTTTTTGAATGTTGCTTATCAAAAAGGTCTGAAATCGGCTAATATTACTGACGAGAAGAATGAAGGGAAAGATAAATTGGCTCTTTCCAATTTGTCGTTAGGGTTAGGCTTTATATTTTAATTTGTGAACAGACTGCAGGAACTGTTGGAAAATAGAAAGATAGAGGGGCTTCAGAAATTTGATGAAACTCGTGCATCCTTTCTTGCTGAAATGAAGAATCTGTCGGGTGAAATGGAGGTTCACTTGGAAACTCATTTTCTTGTTTTTAGAGATAAAGCGGTGTGAATTTGATGTTCCATCGCTTTTCCTATGCTATTGGAATGAGCTCTGATTAGCTTGCCCGATAAGTTATGGAAAAGGGAATTTGGTTTCGGGGTCAGTCATTATAGCAAGCAGGTGGCAGGATATTTTTTTACACGTACATACGTATGTGTAGAAATCTGTTTCCGGTCACAGTCCCGTATCGTTCCGAAAGCCTTTATTCTTTTCGGAAAAAACAAGGATGTTTGCAAAAAAGATGAAGACGTCTGATAAAAAGAACAAGACGTTTCGTTTCAAAGATCTATATCTTCCGACCTTTAGTTTAAGTCTTTCCGGCTATCGGTTTATCCTTCTCCTCCGAAAGGGAAGGATGCTGGGTGTAACGGCAAAACTTGGTACAGGATTTCGTGGAACTTGCTGCAGGATCCGACAGAACTTGTATCAAGATTCTGAATACTTTGGCAAGGAAAGTCGTTGTTTCGAGGCTGCACAAGTTTACCGTGTTCACCGTACAAGCCTATCGTGTTCATTGCACAGGCTTGTCCTGTCTGGTGGACAAACAAAGTAGGTTTGTACCATGTAACAAGGTGGATAAAGTGGTGGCAGTAGGCATTTTTGTACATAAAATAATGTGCTGCCACCACCTCTCTAACTTCCTGTTTATAGGGGTTGCAGGGAATAGGTGACAACAGTGACAGCAGAATTATAAAACTCTGTTGTAGGAAAAAGTGGGACAATTGGAGACGATCCCTCTGTACAACGTACATTATCTTTTATTTTCTTTCCCCGGATAATTAGGTCCATAAAGCATGGTCTTTTCCTTGACCACCAATCGACCGTCCTTCACGAACTCTTCGCCACGTTCACTTAAATGACGGATCATTTCATTACGCATTTCCGTCAGCTGCTTCCTGTATTTTTTGTCATTGACGGCATTGTGCAATTCCTGAGGGTCTTGGGTTAAGTCGAATAACTCTTCGGTACCGGTGTGGATACGCCATATATATTTTATTTTGCCGTCAGTCAGTGCGCACCAATAGTTGTCATCACTGTAACAGGTGGCATGTTCTAGATCCAGATACTTGCGCCAGGTTGTTTCCATGCCTTTGGCAAGTGGCAACAAAGAACGGCCGTCCATGTCAGTGGGGAGTGGTCACATCGGCTGCATCAAGGAAAGTGGGAAGAATATCACGTAACTCTACAGGAGCGTCTGTTTTTCCCGGTGTAACGTGGTCGACGGAAGGCCATTTCACGATGTATGGCACATGAGTGGAGCCCTCGTATGGATAAGTCTTTCTCCAGTGATAATGGTCGCCCATCATATCGCCATGATCGGAAATGAAAACGATTAATGCGTCATTATACATGTCCTTTTCTTTCAATGTTTGGATAATTCTGCCTATCTGTTCGTCAATGAAAGTGATGTTGGCATAATAATGACGTCTGGAATTGCGTGCATATTCATTGCCAAAATTACCGTATGGAGCGTCTTGTGCCGTCTTTTCAGGATTTAGTTTTTTTGCGTATTTGCCACACCAGTCTCCGATAGCAGGATCGGGTATTAGGGCATCCTCATACATGTCCAGATATCTTTGTGGTGGATCATACGGACTGTGTGGACGGGCAAAAGAAACTTTCAGAAATAACGGTTTGTTGGTCGGATCGTAGTTGCTGATAAGTTCACAGGCCATTTCTCCTGTCCAATAGGTAGGATGGAGGTTTTCGGGCAATTTATATATACTTGCCGTATGGTCGTTCCAGCCTATACCGGTGGCGTCAGGATTCTTTCCGGGAGCTTTTGTTTGGAACCATTGGCGGTAATCACTGGTGAAGTTCTCGTCTTCCACGCGTCCGCTTTCATCTAGCAGAGTGCCTTCGAAACCATGTTTTACCCGTTGGGGATGCCAGTGCATTTTCCCGATTCCAAAAGTATAATAACCAGCGTCTTTTAGCATCTGTGGCATTTCGTATTTATATTCGGGAGATACTTTTCCATATCCCAACAAGCCATGATGCCAAGGAGAAAGTCCGGTCAGCAGACCAGCACGTGCCGGAGTGCTGCTTGGACAAGAAGAATAGCCATTCATAAATAATGTTCCCTCGGCAGCTAGTGCGTCTAGGTTAGGGAGATAACAGCATCGTTTCCCATACAGCCTATGGCATCGGCTCGCTGTTGGTCTGTCATTATCAGTATGATATGAGGATGGTTTTGTGCGTATGCAAAAGAGGAGCACAGTCCGGCTGTGACAGCCAATGTGTATTTCAGGTTGGTTAGAGTATTCATGTTTATAGGTTTTTCATAATGTTATGTGGCAAAGGTAGGAAATTTTTGGTAACCTTAAGCCATAAATAGTGATGGTAAAAGTAGAAATATTTGAAATTGAGGTCTTATTTTGTGCATACGTATGCGTGGCCTCATATATACTAATGGTAGAAAAAGGTTATAAAAAAGGCTTGTTCTTCATGAACAAGCCTTTTTTATATGCATGTATTAGAAATTATTCACTCCAATTCATTGCTTCCATACGTTTGTAAGAAGCATAACGTTTCTTGGCCATTTCTTCGCAAGCAGCAAACAGATCAGCAGCTTCAGCAGGATACTGCTTCATTACAGAGGCAAAACGAACTTCGTTCTTCAAGAAATCCTGGAAACCTTCCCATTTCGGTTCTTTAGAGTCAAGCATGAATGGATTCTTGCCTTCTTCTTCCAAAGCAGGGTTGAAACGCCATAAGTGCCAGTAACCGCATTCTACAGCCTTAGCCTCTTCAGCCTGGCTCTTACCCATACCTGCCTTCAAACCGTGGTTGATACACGGAGCGTAAGCGATAACCAATGACGGACCGGGATAAGCTTCTGCTTCACGGATAGCTTTCAAAGTCTGAGCTTGGTCAGCACCCATAGCAATCTGGGCAACATATACATAACCGTAAGTAGTAGCGATCATACCAAGGTCTTTCTTACGTACACGCTTACCTGAAGCGGCAAACTTAGCGATAGCACCCAGCGGAGTAGCCTTAGATGACTGACCACCAGTATTAGAGTAAACTTCAGTATCCAATACCAAAATATTTACATCTTCGCCGGAAGCAATCACATGGTCCAAACCACCGTAACCGATATCGTAAGAAGCACCGTCACCACCGATAATCCATTGGCTCTTCTTAACCAAATAGTTCTTGAATTCTGCAATGGTAGCGCAGTTCTTACATTTATCTTTAGCAGCTTCCACCATTGGAATGATCTTTTCGGCAGCGGCTTTGCTCTTGTCTGCATCGTCCTTACCATCAATCCATTCCTGGAATGCTTCTTTGTATTCTGCTGGACAAGTATCACTGGCGATAGCATCCTTCATAGCAGCTTCGATACGTGCACGAAGTTTCTTGTCAGCCAAAGTCATACCCAAACCGAATTCGCAGAAATCTTCGAACAATGAGTTAGCCCAAGCAGGACCTTGACCCTTTTCGTTCTTAGTATAAGGAGTTGAAGGAACAGAACCAGAGTAGATAGAAGAACATCCGGTAGCGTTAGCAACCATTTCACGGTCACCGAATAACTGGGAAATCAGTTTCACATATGGAGTTTCACCACAACCTGAACAAGCTCCAGAGAATTCGAACAACGGAGTAGCGAACTGAGAGTTCTTCACATTGGCTTTGATATCTACTAAATGTTGTTTGCTCTTCACGTTCTTAGCGCAGTATTCCCAATTGGCTGCTTGAGACAACTGGCTTTCCAAATGTTTCATTGTAAGAGCCTTGCCTCCCTTCTTCGGATTGCCCGGACAAACATCAGCACAGTTACCACAACCCAGACAGTCAAGCACGTCAACCTGGATACGGAATGTCATTCCGTCAAATTGTTTACCTACAGCTTTCAATGTCTCGAAGTTTGCACCCTTTTGTTCTTCAGCGTCAAGTACGAACGGACGGATAGAAGCATGAGGACAAACATATGCACACTTGTTACACTGGATACAGTTTTCAGCATTCCATTCAGGTACGAATGCAGCTACACCACGTTTTTCGTATTGAGCAGTACCTTGTTCCCAAGTACCGTCTTCGATGCCTTTGAATGCAGATACCGGCAACAAGTCACCATCCTGAGCGTTGATAGGACGAACTACTTCGTTGATGAATGCAGGGTCATTGTTAGCAGCAGGAGCTTCAACTTCCAGATTAGCCCAAGCCGGATCAACAGCCAATTGTTTGTATTCGCCACCACGGTCTACGGCAGCATAGTTCTTGTTCACCACGTCTTCGCCCTTCTTGCCATAAGACTTAACGATGAATTTCTTCATCTGTTCTACAGCCAAGTCAACAGGAATAACGCCTGTGATACGGAAGAATGCTGATTGCAGGATGGTATTGGTACGGTTGCCCAAACCGATTTCCTGAGCAATCTGAGTTGCATTGATATAGTAAACAGTAATGTTGTTTTGTGCGAAATATTTCTTAACCTTGTTCGGTAAGTTCTTGGCCAGTTCTTCACCTTCCCAAATAGTGTTCAACAAGAAAGAACCGTTCTTACGTAAACCACGAGTTACATCGTACATGTGCAAATAAGCTTGTACGTGGCAAGCTACGAAGTTCGGAGTATTTACTAAATAAGTAGAACGGATAGGAGTATCGCCGAAACGGAGGTGAGAGCAAGTGAAACCACCAGATTTCTTAGAGTCGTATGAGAAATAAGCCTGACAGTGCTTGTCGGTGTTGTCACCGATAATTTTCACTGAGTTCTTGTTAGCACCTACAGTACCGTCAGCACCTAATCCGTAGAATTTAGCTTCAAACATACCTTCGCCGCCTAATGCGATTTCTTCTTCTTGAGGAAGAGAAGTGAAAGTTACATCGTCTACGATACCCACAGTGAAGTGGTTTTTCGGCATTGGCAGAGCCAAATTCTTGAATACAGCGATGATTTGAGCAGGAGTAGTGTCTTTAGAACCTAAACCGTAACGTCCACCTACGATAACCGGAGCGTTTTCTGTTCCATAGAAGCAGTCTTTAACATCCAGATACAAAGGTTCGCCGTTTGCTCCCGGTTCTTTAGTACGGTCAAGAACTGCGATAGTCTTGGCAGTCTTAGGTACAGCAGCCAAGAAATGTTTAGCAGAGAACGGACGGTATAAATGTACAGAAACCAAACCTACTTTTTCACCTTTGCTCATCAAGTAGTCGATAGCTTCGCGGGCAGCTTCTGTAACAGAACCCATTGCGATAATTACGCGTTCAGCGTCTTCAGCACCATAGTAATCGAACAAACCATGAGGACGGCCTGTGATTTTGCTGATTTCGTTCATGTATTCTTCTACGATAGCCGGAACTGCTTCATAGAAGTTATTGCAAGATTCTCTGTGCTGGAAGAAGTGGTCGGGGTTTTCAGCCATACCGCGTGCAACAGGGTTGTTAGGATTCAACGCGCGTTCACGGAATTCTGCCAAAGCCTGTTGATCAATCAGACCTGCCAGATCTTCATTCTCCAGCATTTCAATTTTTTGGATTTCGTGAGAAGTACGGAAACCATCGAAGAAGTTGACGAATGGCACGCGAGATTTGATAGTAGCAAGATGAGCTACAGCAGCCATATCCATAACTTCTTGTACAGAACCTTCGCACAACAATGGCGGAAAACCCTTGTTTTGGGCGGGCCAAAGAACGAATTCGAGACC
>ENA-OQJX01000354-OQJX01000354.1-human-gut-metagenome-genome-assembly--contig:-NODE-354-length-26862-cov-2.704021_pt1 | contig 26862 bp, 29 predicted proteins | sample MGYA00242615_ERZ504782 | MGnify/ENA primary metagenome ERZ504782 (study PRJEB26092, sample SAMD00036354) | human gut metagenome | host: Homo sapiens | study: EMG produced TPA metagenomics assembly of... | reverse complement strand
TTACTAGAAACCAGAGGATTTTTTGTTTGGGAAGTGCGGTGCGTACGGGACTCGAACCCGTGACCCCATGCGTGACAGGCATGTATTCTAACCAACTGAACTAACGCACCAAAATATTCACTAAAGCATCTCTCTCGATTGCGGATGCAAAGGTAGATATTTTTTTGAAACCTGCAATAGCTTCAGTATCTTTTTTCTGAAAAAGTGGATTTATTAAGAATTATCGTGTACATTTGCAGCTACTAATAAAATAGAAAATAGAATGAAAAATACACCAATTGAACGACATCTGATTGATGAAACTATAAATGAGTTTCAAATTGTCGATTTTTCAAAAGCTACCATTCGGGAAGTGAAAGCTATTGCTTCGAAAGCAGAAGCTGCATCGGGAGTTGAATTTATCAAAATGGAAATGGGCGTTCCGGGGCTCCCTCCTTCCGCAGTAGGTGTGAAAGCAGAGATTGAAGCGTTACAAAATGGTATTGCCAGCCTATACCCTGATATCAATGGATTGCCGGAACTGAAAAAAGAAGCGTCCAACTTTATCAAAGCATTTATTAATGTAGATTTAAATCCGGAGGGATGCGTACCTGTCACCGGCTCAATGCAAGGCACATTCGCTTCATTCCTTACTTGCAGTCAATGCGACGAAAAGAAAGATACGATTTTATTCATCGATCCCGGATTCCCGGTACAGAAACAGCAGTTGGTAGTAATGGGACAAAAGTTCGAAACGTTTGATGTATATGACTACCGCGGAGACAAACTGAAAGAGAAACTGGAAAGCTATCTGAAAAAAGGAAATATATCAGCTATCATTTATTCGAATCCCAATAACCCCAGTTGGATTTGCCTGAAAGAGGAAGAATTGCGGATTATTGGTGAATTGGCAACGCAGTATGATGTGATTGTTTTGGAAGACTTGGCTTATTTTGCATGGACTTCCGGCAGGATTTGAGCAAACCATACCAACCTCCTTTCCAGCCATCAGTAGCCCATTATACAGATAATTATGTATTGTTGATTTCCGGTTCGAAAGCATTCAGCTACGCCGGACAGCGTATTGGCGTAAGCTGTATCTCTGATAAATTATACCACCGAAGCTATCCGGGACTGACCAAACGATATGGTGGCGGTACCTTTGGAACTGTTTTCATCCATCGCGTACTTTATGCACTTCATCAGGAACAAGTCATTCCGCACAATTCGCCATGGCTGCCATGCTGAAAGCTGCCAACGAAGGACAATATAACTTCCTCAACGAAGTGAAGATCTATGGTGAGCGAGCACAAAAATTGAAAGAAATCTTCCTCCGTCACGGTTTCCACCTGGTATATGACAACGACTTGGGCGACCCGATTGCGGACGGATTCTATTTTACCATCGGATATCCGGGAATGACCAGCGGCGAACTGGCCAAAGAACTGATGTACTACGGAGTAAGCGCGATCTCATTGGTTACAACAGGAAGCCATCAGGAAGGATTGCGCGCGTGTACCTCTTTTATTAAAGACCATCAGTATGCGCAACTGGACGAAAGAATGAAACTATTTGCAGAAAATCATCCGATAGCCTGATTATCTGACATAAGATATTCATAAAAGCCATTCTTAAAATGAAAAAAAACGGAAAGAACGATTGTTATTCCGTTTTTTTTCTTACTTTAGTGGCATGAATATCGACTCTGACATATTTAAGATTCAATCGAATAATGTGTTACCATCAAGAGGAAAGATTTTAATATCTGAACCTTTTCTGCGTGACGCAACGTTTGGCAGATCCGTAATTTTACTGGTCGATCATACGGACGAAGGAAGTATGGGATTGGTTATCAACAAACAACTGCCATTATTCCTGAACGATATCATCATGGAATTTAAATATCTGGACGAGATTCCTCTATACAAGGGTGGACCGATTGCCACTGATACTTTATTTTACCTCCATACACTATCAGACATCCCCGGCTCTATCTCTATCAGCAAAGGACTTTATCTGAATGGAGATTTTGATGAAATAAAGAAATATATATTACAAGGGAATAAAATCAGCGAATGTATCCGTTTCTTCCTGGGATATTCCGGATGGGACAGCGAACAGCTAAATAACGAAATCAGAGAAAACACATGGTTGGTGTCTGAAGAAGAAAAATCATATCTGATGAAAACAATATCAAAGATATGTGGCGGACTGCTTTAGAGAAACTAGGCAGCAAGTACGAAACGTGGTCACGCTTCCCACAAGTGCCTACTCTCAACTAATATTTTATTTCTTAGGATTCAAACATTGGAGGAGCAATGCATCTTTGTAGCAACCCTCCACTTTCAGCCAGTTTTTCAATAATCCGCATTGAACGAAGCCACAAGACGTGAACAGCTTTACACAAACGTCATTATCTGTCGTGACATGTGCATAAAGCTGACTTAAAGACAGAAAATCAAAAGCATATTCACAAAGCAGCTTCAATGCGTCGGTGGCATACCCTTGCTGACGATAATCCTTATGCACGGCAATTCCTACTTCTCCCCGCGAATGAAGGGGAACGAAATCCGTAATATCAATCGTACCAAGGATACACTGGTCGGATTTGCGTACCATCATCAGACGTAATTGCTTATCCGCAAACACATCACACTGCGAACCTTCAATATATTGGCGCAACACGTAACGGGAGTATGGAACCGTAAAGTTACTGATATCCCACATCGAAGGATCATTTTCCATCTCATACATTATATCCATATCTTCCGGTTCTACCGCACGAAGATAGATACGATCGTTCATCAAGAAGGACTGTCTCATAGCTTTTCTTCTTTTGCAATGTGAAGTTCGTTACGCAATCTCTTCTCACTGGGCAGGCAGAAAAGTGACGCCGTAAGGCCAATCAGCATACAGAGGTTACCCGTGCTGCTCAACGTCAGGTAGTAACACAAAAGGTTCACCACAATAGCTACTTCAAGCACTCCCAAGCGAACAATGTTCCATTGCACATATCGCTTCAAGGCAAGCGTGATAGTCATGTGATCTATCTTTTTCTTAAGCACCAAGCTATATAATTTAAGAGAAAGAGGCACACACAAAGCAGTAAGCAAAATGCCGACCGTCTCAAAATAGTAGATAGCCGGTGCGTTATCTACCAAACCTCCTACGGGAAAGAGTTCAAACTCTCCTGCCCCAAGCAAAAATGCCGGGAGCACCCAAAAGAAAACATAACTGATATTCAAATTTCTGACAGCTCGTTTTATCTGTTCTTCCATGTTCGTTCTTAAATGATTAATAATGATTATACAGTTCCGGTAAAAAGCGTCCGGTTCACAATGCTGCGTCCTAAAGTCACTTCATCGGCATATTCAAGTTCATCACCAACCGATATGCCACGGGCTATTACACTTAGTTTAACCCCTAGTTTATCCAGCTTGCGATAGATGTAGAAGTTGGTAGTATCGCCCTCCATCGTGGTGCTCAACGCCAAAATAACTTCTTTGATTCCACCTTCAGCCACCCGCTGCACCAGGCTTTCAATTTGAAGGTCACTCGGTCCGACTCCGTCCATTGGAGAAATGACTCCTCCCAAAACGTGATAAAGCCCGCGATACTGCTGGGTTGCCTCTACCGCCATTACATCACGGATATTTTCCACCACACAGACAGTGGAAGCATCCCGTTGCGGATTAGCACAAATCTGGCAAGTTTCAGTATCGGATATATTATGACACACTTTGCAGTATTTCACCTCACGTTTCAACGTTATGATAGAATTTCCGAAAGCTTCCACCGTAGCCGTATCCTGACGGAGCAGATGCAGAACAAGCCTCATAGCCGTCTTACGCCCGATACCCGGAAGTTTGGAAAATTCGCCGACTGCCTTTTCAAGCAGTATAGAAGGATATTGTTGGTTCATAGATAATATTTGCTGTTCTATCGATAAAACCTTGCAAAGATACAGATTATTGTTTTTAATACCTACAAAAATTGCTACCTTTGCATCTGTTATGATGATACTAGTCACTATTCTTTGCTACTTCGCGGTATTATTACTAATAGCCCGTATCACCGGACGTAAGGGAGGATCAAATGCAGCATTCTTCAAGGGAGAGAACCAATCACCTTGGTACATAGTCTCTTTTGGAATGATTGGCGCCTCCATCTCCGGAGTCACTTTCGTCTCTGTACCGGGAATGGTGCGCGGAATGGATATGACGTATATGCAAACGGTACTCGGATTTTTCTTCGGATACATGGCCGTAGCCCATATCTTACTTCCTTTATATTATAAATTGAATCTGACAAGTATCTACGGATACCTCGGCACCCGCATCGGAGTGCGTGCCTATCGCACCGGTTCCTTTTTCTTTCTGCTGTCACGCATGTTGGGAACCGCAGCCAAACTTTATCTGGTATGCCTCATTCTCCATACGTATGTATTTCAGGAAATGCACGTCCCCTTTTGGCTGATTGCTGTCGGTTCGGTTGCATTGGTATGGATATATACTCATAAAAGCGGAATAAAGACCATCGTGTGGACAGATACCTTACAAACATTTTGCCTGATTGCCGCTCTGATTTTTATCATCTATTTTACGATCCAAAGATTAGACCTTAATTTCAGCGGCATTGTGCAAACAATCCAAAACAGCGAACACAGCCGTATTTTTGTATTTGACGACTGGGTATCCCGACAGAACTTCTTCAAACAGTTTTTCAGTGGTATCTTCATCGTCATCGTAATGACCGGACTGGATCAGGATATGATGCAAAAGAATCTTTCTTGCCGGAACCTCCGGGAAGCACAAAAAAACATGTACTGCTACGGTTTCTCATTCATTCCGCTAAATTTCCTTTTTTTATGCCTGGGAATTCTATTGATAGCGCTAGCGGGACAGATGCAACTCGAACTGCCAGCCATGAATGATGATATACTGCCCATGTTTGCAGCCCAAGGTTATCTGGGACAATCCGTATTGGTACTTTTTACAATCGGCATTATCGCAGCAGCTTTCAGCAACTCGGATTCCGCCCTGACAGCCATGACAACCAGTGTATGCGTAGACCTGCTGAATACGGAAAAAGACACAGAAGAAACGGCACGTCGCAAAAGAGGCAAAGTGCATTTATCGTTATCAGTCTTATTGGCATTCTTCATCTGCCTGGTAGAAATACTCAATAATAAGAGTGTTATTGACGCCATATATATCATCGCCTCCTACACATACGGCCCCCTGCTCGGAATGTTTGCTTTCGGACTTTTTACACGCAGGCAAACGAACGACCGGTGGGTTCCTCTCATAGCCATCTTTTCACCCCTGCTCTGCTATCTTGCCGACTGGTGGATTGGAAAAGAAACCGGATATAAATTCGGTTATGAATTGCTAATGTTAAATGGAACGCTTACCTTTGCGGGGTTAATCTGCATGTCTAAAAAAGGGAAAAACGATGTTACAAAGAAATAAATGACAAGAAAATGGAAATAACAAGTGCTGAATTTGTGATTAGCAATACGGACGTGAAGAAATGCCCGGCCGGCATTTCCCGGAATATGCCTTTATAGGCCGTTCGAATGTGGGAAAATCGAGTCTTATCAATATGTTGACCAGCCGTAAAGGTCTGGCCATGACCTCTTCTACTCCGGGAAAAACGATGTTAATCAACCACTTCCTTATCAATAAGAATTGGTATCTCGTCGACCTTCCGGGATATGGCTATGCCCGACGCGGACAAAAAGGGAAAGACCAGATACGCACCATAATCGAAGATTATATCTTGGAACGGGAACAAATGACCAACCTCTTTGTCCTGATAGACAGCCGGCTGGAACCTCAAAAAATAGACCTCGAGTTTATGGAATGGCTGGGCGAGAACGGTATCCCCTTCTCTATCATCTTTACCAAAGCCGACAAGCTAAAAGGTGGACGTTTAAAAATGAATATCAATGCCTATTTACGTGAGTTGGGCAAACAATGGGAAGAGCTCCCTCCTCACTTCGTATCTTCCTCGGAAGACCGCACAGGACGTGTTGATATACTCAATTACATAGAAAACATAAACAAGGATCTCAATGTTAAATGAAAGAAGAATGAAAATGAAAAAGAGTTTTTTATCTATTGCCTTTTTGGCAGTATTTATGCTAACGGCAACTAACAGCCAGGCGCAATCATGGTCCGACTTATTAAATAAGGACAACATTTCAAAAGTAGTAAATGCCATCACCGGAACCACCGAATCTATCGACATGACCGGAACATGGAGCTACAAAGGTTCGGCGGTAGAGTTCGAATCGGATAACTTACTAATGAAAGCAGGCGGAGCTGCCGCAGCTACTATGGCTGAAAATAAGCTGAACGAACAATTAAGCAAAATAGGTATTAAAGACGGCCAGATGAGTTTCACTTTCAATGCCGACAGTACTTTCACCAGCACGGTGGGCAAGAAAACATTGAAAGGCACTTACTCCTACAATGCTTCAACCAAACAAGTTGATTTGAAGTATTTGAAACTTCTGAATCTGCACGCTAAAGTAAATTGCAGTTCCAGCTCACTGGAGTTACTGTTCAACTCGGACAAACTGTTGAAACTAATGGCTTTCATCGGTAGCAAAAGTAGCAGTACCGCACTAAAAACAGTTAGTTCACTGGCCGAAAATTACGATGGAATGATGCTCGGATTCCAGCTCTCAAAATAGCAAAAGAGAATCGTTTAATACTATTTCGCACTCCATAAAGTATATTTTAGGGGAAAAGCATTATCTTTGTCGTTTGTAATCAAAAAGAGAAGGAAAAATGAAAAAGATACTTTTTTTAATGACCCTGTTAGTAATGGGCGTAAGCTTTGCATTTGCACAAACAAATGCAGATATCAAGTTTGACAAAACAACTCACGATTTCGGTAAGTTTTCTGAAAACAGCCCGGTTGTCAGTTGCACATTTACCTTTACTAATATCGGCGATGCCCCGCTGGTGATCCATCAGGCTGTAGCCTCTTGCGGATGTACAGTACCCGAATATACAAAGGAACCCATCATGCCGGGCAAAAAAGGAACAATCAAGGTGACTTATAACGGAACAGGCAAATATCCGGGACATTTCAAAAAATCAATCACCTTGCGTACCAACGCCAAAACAGAGATGGTAAGATTGTATATCGAAGGCGATATGACGGCAAAAGATGCAAAGTAGGAAAAAATAGACTATTACATAAAGGAGAATCTTTCGGTTCTCCTTTTTTTTTGTTTACTTTGAGGACGGAAATGTAAATTAACACATTAGCAAATTATAAAAACTATGAAACAAGAAGAAGACAAATTCACCGGGTTACCCGAGAATGCGTTCAGAGAGTTGAAACCCGGGGAAGTGTACAACCCGTTGATGGGTCCCTCTAAAAATTATCCGGAAGTTAATATCTGGTCAGTAGCATGGGGTATTGCCATGGCAATCCTTTTTTCGGCCGCCGCTGCCTATCTGGGGTTGAAGGTCGGACAGGTATTTGAAGCAGCTATTCCAATTGCGATCATTGCCGTAGGAGTTTCCGGAGCTGCCAAAAGAAAAAATGCGTTGGGCGAAAATGTGATTATCCAGTCTATCGGAGCTTGTTCCGGAGTAATCGTTGCCGGAGCGATCTTCACCCTCCCCGCTCTTTATATTCTCCAAGCTAAATATCCCGAGATGACGGTTACCTTCATGCAGGTATTCATCAGCTCTTTATTGGGTGGCGTATTGGGTATTCTATTCCTGATTCCTTTCCGTAAATACTTCGTCAGCGACATGCATGGAAAATATCCTTTCCCGGAAGCAACAGCCACTACACAGGTGTTGATCTCCGGCGAAAAAGGCGGCAGTCAGGCCAAACCGTTATTGATGGCAGGTATGATCGGCGGATTATATGACTTCATCGTAGCGACATTCGGATGGTGGAACGAGAATTTTACTACCCGTGTTTGCAGTGCCGGAGAAATGCTGGCAGAAAAGGCAAAATTAGTATTCAAGGTAAACACCGGTGCCGCTGTGCTTGGTTTGGGATATATCGTCGGACTGAAATATGCTTCCATCATTTGTGCCGGTTCACTGGCTGTGTGGTGGATTATCATTCCGGGAATGTCTGCTATCTGGGGTGACAGTGTACTGAATGCATGGAATCCGGAAATTACCTCTACCGTAGGTATGATGAGTCCGGAAGAAATATTCAAATATTATGCCAAGAGCATCGGTATCGGCGGTATCGCTATGGCAGGTGTGATCGGTATTATCCGTTCCTGGAGCATCATCAAGAGCGCTGTCGGACTGGCAGCCAAAGAGATGGGCGGTAAAGGGAATGTAGAGAAAAGCATTATCCGTACCAACGGGATCTTTCCATGAAGATTATCGCTATCGGTTCCATCATCACACTGATATTAATCGTATTATTCTTCTATCTCGATGTCATGCAAGGGAATCTGTTGCATACATTGGTAGCCATTGTTTTGGTTGCCGGCATCTCTTTCCTGTTCACCACAGTAGCAGCTAACGCCATTGCGATTGTTGGTACTAATCCGGTTTCGGGAATGACATTGATGACGCTGATTTTGGCTTCCGTAGTGATGGTAGCTGTCGGACTGAAAGGTCCTTCAGGCATGGTTGCCGCATTGGTAATGGGTGGTGTAGTATGTACCGCACTGTCGATGGCAGGAGGTTTTATCACCGACTTGAAGATTGGTTACTGGCTCGGAAGCACGCCTGCCAAACAGGAAACATGGAAGTTCTTGGGAACAATCGTATCGGCTGCAACAGTAGGCGGTGTAATGATTATCCTGAATAAGACATACGGATTTACAAGTGGCGCACTGGCTGCTCCGCAAGCAAATGCGATGGCAGCCGTGATCGAACCACTGATGAGTGGTGTAGGTGCACCCTGGTTGTTATATGGCATTGGGGCTGTCTTAGCAATTATTCTGACTCTTTGTAAAATTCCTGCATTAGCTTTCGCATTGGGTATGTTTATTCCATTGGAACTGAATGTGCCGCTGGTAGTGGGTGGAGCAGTGAATTGGTTTGTTACAACTCGTAGCAAAGATGCATCTCTGAATACGGAAAGAGGTGAAAAAGGAACCTTACTGGCATCCGGTTTCATTGCCGGAGGTGCATTGATGGGAGTAATCAGTGCCGCAATGCGCTTTGGTGGAATCAACCTGGTTAATGAAACATGGTTGAACAATACTTGGTCAGAAGCGTTGGCATTAGGAGCGTATGCCTTATTGATTCTTTACTTTATAAAGGCTTCAATGAAAGTTAAATAAATAATTATGAGGAGACTATTATCCATTATAGTATCGCTTGTAACTGCCATATCATTTGCGCAGCAGCCCGTCGAGCTACCTTTGTGGCCCGACGGTGCTCCCAACTCCAGTGGACTAACCGGAGAAGAGCAGGAAACGCGCCCTCATTTTGTCACGAATGTCACGCATCCCACCCTGACGGTCTACCATCCGGAAAAGCCGAATGGAATGGCTATTATCATGTGTCCCGGAGGCGGGTATCGTGGATTGGGTATGGATGGAGAGGGGTATGATATGGCCCCTTGGTTCTGCGGACAAGGTATTACCTATATGGTATTAAAATACCGGATGCCGAACGGACATTGGGAAGTCCCCGTATCAGACGCCGAACAAGCCATTCGCATGGTACGCCAACATGCCAAAGAATGGAATGTCAATCCTTACAAGGTAGGATTAATGGGAGCCTCTGCGGGAGGGCATTTAACTGCTACACTTGCCACTCACTACAATTCGGAAACACGTCCGGACTTTCAGATATTACTTTATCCGGTAGTTACGATGATGCAAGTCACCCGTGGAAATACAAGAACTGCATTGCTCGGCAAAAATCCCACAATGGAACAGATACAGAAGTTTTCCGCCGAATTGCAAGTAACGCCCGATACTCCACAAGCATTTATCGCTCTTACCTCCGATGACCCTTCCGTAGCACCTTACCACGGAGTAAACTATTACCTTGCTTTACAGAAAAACAAGGTTCCGGCAACTCTCCATGTTTATCCTACCGGAGGACATGGCTGGGGATTTCAGGATCATTTTAAATATAAGCAACAATGGACACAGGAATTGGAGAAATGGTTGCGCGACGGCGTTGTATTCCCGGAAAACCCCGAACCCATGTTACGAATCGGGAAATCTTACCTGGGAACTAAATACGTGGCTAACACATTAGATCAAGACGGAGAAGAATCATTAGTGATCCGGACTGATGCCGTAGATTGCCTCACTTTCGTAGAATACACGTTGGCACAGGCACTCGGCTCTTCCTTTGCCGACAATCTGCAAAAAATACGTTATCGGGACGGCATCATCAACGGTTATCCTTCCCGGTTGCATTATACTTCCGAATGGATAGAGAACGGAATCCGCCACGGATTCCTCACCGATATTACTGCCAAAAACAGTGCGCATACCCAGAAAATCTCTCTTTCGTATATGTCTACCCATCCCAAGCAATATAAAAAATTGGCTGATTCGCCGGAAAATGTACGACAAATGGCCGAATATGAAAAAGCAATCTCCGGAAAAGTCGTACATTGGTTGCCGAAAAGCGAACTGCCGGAAGCCGGATTGCCCTGGATCATGAATGGAGACATTATTGCTATTACAACGAAGATGCCCGGACTGGACATTGCTCATGTGGGAATAGCAGAATATAAAGAGGGAAAACTGCACCTGCTGCACGCTTCTTCTACATTGGGAAAAGTAGTTGTCAGCGACGAACCTCTCAATCACATGCTAAACAACAATAAATCGTGGACAGGCATACGTGTTGTCCGGATGTCTCACTCTAAAAATAACTGATTATGAAACGAGTAAAACATTTCCTTCTCGCCTCGTGCTTATTCCCCACTTTGCTGGGAGCACAAGAAATGGCAAGCGCCTATTTTCTGGAACTTACTCCAGACGCCCAATCGGCAGGTATGGCAGGTACAGGATTAGCTACCACCGATAACGGTAGTACAGCTATTTTTCATAATGCTTCTACCATCGCTTTCTCACAAGAAGTGATGGGTGCGAGTTATTCATACGCTAAGATCAACCAAGATTATGCGCTACATAGCGCCTCTCTTTTCTACCGGATCGGAAGGGAAGGCATACATGGATTTGCTGTAGGTTTCCGGCATTTCAAAGATCCCAAGGTGCTCGATTACCGCCCTCACGTATGGGACTTAGAAGCTGCTTATTTCAGAAATGTAGCCAAAAATCTGTCTCTTTCATTAACGTTCAGATACCTGCAAGCCAAAGCCGCGGAAAGCGCAGACAGCAAGAATAGCGTTTGTCTGGACTTCGGCGCGACCTACTATCGCAATATGGCTCTATTGGACGAAATGGCTTCCTGGAGCATTGGTTTCCAAGCTGCCAACTTAGGCAAAAAGCTGGACGGACAAAAGTTACCCGCCAGATTAGGATTGGGAGGTACAATCGACCTGCCATTCAGCATAGAAAACCGTTTGCAGGTGGCTCTCGACTTCAACTATCTGCTCCCCTCTGAAATCCGTCATCTCCAGGCTGGCATAGGAGCCGAATATAATTTCCTGAAATATGGTGTTGTCCGTGCGGGATATCATTTCGGAGACAAAGATAAAGGAGTAGGCAACTACGGCACTCTAGCTGCGGAATAAACTTCTGGCCGATACGTGCAGACTTCTCATACGCCTTGCTGATAAAGATTGCTTTATGCGCCGCACCTGGCAACTGGGAGTTGGAATAGTTTTCTAAGCTCCTCTTCGAGCGTTGCTTCACTTCGTCCATCGGCACATCATGCTTTAATTCCTGACGAAGAGAAGTGACGCCTTTATCTATAAATCCGCAAGGGTGGATATAACTGAAATAACGTAAATCGGTATTCACATTCAGAGCCAGTCCATGCATCGTGACATAATGACTGCTTCTCACTCCGATAGCACAAATCTTACGCGCACGAGGCGTATCACCTTCCAACCAGACACCTGTCGCTTTCTCCAAACGTCCGGCTTCAATGCCATAAGAAGCACATACCCGAATCACCGCTTCTTCCAGCAAATGAACGTACTCTTTCAATCCTAACTGAAATTCTTCCAGGTTTAATATCGGATAGCATACCAGTTGTCCCGGACCATGATAAGTAATGTCCCCTCCCCGATCAATATGATAAAGGGTGGCATCAATTGCTTTCAGTTGTTCATCACTCAACAACATATTATTTTCTTTCCCGCTACGTCCTAATGTATAAACATGGGGATGTTCGCACATCACAATACGGTTTTCATAACTCTCGCCCTGAACTTTTGCCCGGACAATGTTATCAAACCATTCTGTTTGCCGTTGCCATGCTTCGGCGTATGGTATCAAATTCCAATCAATAAAAACTGTTTTCATAAAAACAAAGGTAAGAAATAAAAAGAAAATGCGTACATTTGTTGGCCTAATATAACACACACAACTATGAAAATGGACTTTCCACAGGTAGACTTGCCTACCGAAGTATTAGCATGGACGAATGTAACAGAAGACATTCTCAATATTTACAAGCAATCTTGTCGGTTGCAAGCATGTATTGTTGCCATCTGTACCGAAGGTTCGATGAAAGCCTCCATCAATCTGCTTGATTACGAAATTCACCCCAATGACTTAATAACATTATTGCCGGGAACAATCATTCAGTTTCGGGAGAGAACAGAAAAGTATGCCTTTGTTTTGCCGGCTTCTCTGCTCATTGTGCCGGACGGATCAATCTCATGAAGAATATTGGTAACGCATATCCCAACTGATAGAACAGCCGGTAGTTCCTCTTAATGAAGAAGTAGCCAGTTATCTGAAAGACTATTTTGCTCTATTATCACGGGCCAGTTGCAATGAGAACTTCGAAATGGATTCTGAATTGGTCGAATTGTCTCTTCAGACCATCCTGACAAGCATACGACTGATATATCATAAATTTCCGGGAGAAAACAGCAGTTCGAACCGCAAAAAGGAAATCTGCCGGGAACTGATTCAAGCCATCACCGAGAATTATAAAAATGAACGTCGTGCACAGTTCTACGCAGATAAATTAGGTATATCTCTTCAACATCTAAGCACGACTGTGAGACAAGTGACAGGTAAAAGTGTTTTGGATACCATTGCTTATATCGTTATCATGGATGCTAAAGCCAAACTGAAAGGTACCAATATGACTATCCAAGAGATAGCATATTCTCTAAACTTCCCCAGTGCCTCTTTCTTTGGCAAATATTTCAGAAGATATGTAGGAATGACACCATTGGACTTTAGAAACAGATAATTTTCACGAAGAACGATAGAAAACATAAATGGTGAGTTGTAAAACAATGAACGGTGAATAAATTGCGTATTATCCGCAAAGTATTCACCGTCTATTATTTACATTCGCTGTTCATAAATAACAGCTTGCCATTCATCGTTTACAGCTTACAGGTTCCTGTCTTTTATAGTTCATTTCTCATTTTCGTCCCAAGCTCAACGAATTGAGCACTACGCTCACGCTGGAAAACGCCATTGCGGCACTTGCCAGCATCGGATTCAACAGCAAACCATTCAGCGGGAACAAGATACCGGCAGCAATTGGAATACCGATCAGGTTGTAAATAAACGCCCAGAAAAGATTCTGATGAATCAGTTTGACCGTCTGCTTTGACAACTGGAAGGCTTTAGGAAGCAGCAACAAGTCCGATGTCATCAAAGTCACCATAGCCACGTCCATAGCAATATCAGTTCCTTTTCCCATAGCAATGCTGACGTCAGCCAATGCCAGTGCCTGCGAATCATTGATACCATCGCCCACCATCGCAACCTTCTTTCCCTGCATTTGAAGCTCACGCACAAATTCGGCCTTATCGTCCGGTAGAGCGTCGGCAACAAAACGTTCGATTCCTAAACGGGAAGAAACGGCTAATGCAGTCCGTTGCCCGTCACCCGTCAGCATACAGATGTCAATCCCTTGACGTTTCAGTTCCTTCACTGCTTCGGCAGAAGTAGCCTTTATCGGGTCGGAAACAGCAATGATAGCCAACAACTCGTTTTCACGTCCAAAGTAAATGATGCCGTTACCGTCCGATTCATAGTGAACCAGCATTTCAGCCATCACATCACTTACTGTCGCACTGAAATCTTTTAGGAGTTTATGACTGCCTACCCAGTAAGTATGTCCCTCATACGAGGCTTTAATTCCTTTTCCCGTAATGCTTTCAAAGCTATCCAACACGGCAGGTTTTATTTTTTCTTCGTCCTGAAGCGCAGAGACAATAGCGCCGGCAAGCGGATGCTCCGATTTCATTTCCGCAGCTAAAAGTACATCTTTGAAATGTGGTTCCTGCGACTGCGCCCATAACCATCCGGTAGCTGTAGGATGCCCTTCAGTCAGTGTTCCCGTCTTATCCAGTACAACGACATCTACTTTGCGCATTTGTTCCAAAGCCACTGCATCTTTAATCAGAATATGCTGGCTGGCAGCTTTGCCTATACCCACCATCAATGCAGTAGGTGTAGCAAGTCCCAAAGCACATGGACAAGCAATGACAAGAACAGAAACAGCCGACAAAATACCATAAGAGATATATTCACTACCACCAATGGCGACCCACAATACAAATGTCAGAATAGCAATGCCCAACACGACAGGTACAAAAATCCCCGTAATACGATCGACAATGCGTTGCACGGGAGCTTTGCTGCCCTGTGCTTCCTGCACCATAGCGATAATACGGGCAAGCACGGTTTCGCTGCCTACCTGTGCGGCACGAATGATAAATGAACCACGCTGGTTGATCGTTCCTGCCAATACCTTATCACCTTTCTTCTTTTCTACCGGAACCGGTTCACCGCTAATCATACTCTCATCGACATACGAGTCGCCTTCGGAAAGCTGACCGTCCACAGGTATTTGCTCTCCCGGACGTACAACCACCAAATCACCTACCTGAAGTTTTTCAATCAAGATCTCCTCCTCCACTCCATTGCGCAGAACACGAGCCGCTTTAGGCTGCATTCCCATCAACTTACGAATGGCTGTTGAGGTATTTCCTTTGGCACGTTCCTCCATCAACTTTCCGGTAAGAACGAAAGCGATAATCACCGCAGAAGCCTCATAATAGACATGCGGTTCCAATCCGCGGTCATACCAGAATTCGGGAAAGAAAGTGTTGAACAGACTGAACAGAAAAGCAATGGAAGTACTAAGCGCAACCAAAGTATCCATATTACTCCGTCCTAATTTAGCCTGTTTCCAGGCTCCGGTGAAGAAACCACCTCCGAAAAAGACCATAACAGGGATAGCAAGTACCATTTGAATCTCATTAGAATATGGCACATGCATCAGTATCATGGAATATACCAATAACGGTACTACCAAAATCCACGCACCAATCACCTTCCACTTCAAACGAGTGTAACGCTTATGCTGTTCCTCTTCCCGGCGTTCTTCTTTGTGGGCTTCTTCCACAATCAGATCATAACCTGCCGCAAGCACAGCCGCACGAATCTCTCCGGGAGTCAGCTGCTCTTTCTCATAAGAAACGGTCAATGTATTGGTAGCAAAATTAACGGAAGCCTCAATGACTCCCGGCAATTTTTTTACTGTTTTTTCTACATTATTGGCACATCCTGCACAATGCATATTAAGCACAGGAAATGCCTTTTTTGTTGTGTTACCCATATAATTATTGTTTACGGTCTTCCCCTCCTCTCAAAAAGAAGTTGGGGAAGAACCCTTGTTTGTTTATAGAAACAAGCTAATACAGGTATTTGTTCAATTACTTCTTATCAGCCTTCTGATCGTCTTTCTTTGTTTCTTTTACAAATTCGGCTTCATAACTGAACTTATTAAATCCTGCCTGCAACTTCTTTACATTCGTTTTTTCAGCGTCATACGTAATGGTTACCATTTTCGTTTTTACTTCGGTCGAAATATCCTTCAGCCCTTTCTCAAAACGCATATTGTCCTTTACTTTCTTTTCGCATTTCTCACAGTGCATCTGCGACACTTTAAATACAACAACACGAATATCTTTTGCCAATACAGCTGTTACACTCAAAAGAGCCACCACGCAAGTGGCCATCCATCTTTTTGTTCTCATTTTTCTTATCAGTTTAAAATTAATATTCTTTATTATGCGATCGTTTCTTTCATTCGCTATTTCCTGCTTTTACTCACTATTTCTAGCTAAGTTAAAACGTATTCCGATATATCCTTTTGCTCCGTGCACCGGTCCCCAAATCATGGTAGAATCAAAGTTGTTCCCCCAGGGATTTGCCGCATCGATAATCGGATTCTTTTGTTTGAAATTTGTCAGGTTCTCGCCTCCTAGGTAGATAGACCAACGACGGAAGTAACGGGTCACCTGTAAACTCAACTGTTCAAAACTGCCATAACGACGTTCCCAAGACAACTGTCCGTCTCCCAACTCATAAGGAGTAGGCATCCTGCCACCGCCATTCAGTTGCAGTGTAGCGTCAAACTGCCATATTCCCAGCAGAGTTTGGTAAGAAGCCGTGAGTAGTCCTTTATATTTGCTGGTCAGCGGTTTCTCCATTCGTTCACCTTTGTAGGTCGTTTTTGCATCCGTGAGCCGGTAAGCACCTGTCAGGGTGAATCCTTTGAAAAAAGGATAACTTGCTTCCACCTGGAACACATGCGAATAAGAACGTCCATCCAAATTGTAGAAAGCTACTTCATGAGGGTTGCTATCCATGTCGACTATCACTTGTTTCAGGAAATCCGTATAATAGTATTCCGCATTCACATTCAGCGTTTTGCCGAATATAGGGATATAAGTAGAGACGCTGGCACCGTAGTTCCACGCTTCTTCCATATCCAGGTTCTTTGCTATTTCCACCTTACGACTGCTGGAAAGCAGGTAGTTGTTTTCTGCCAACACATGATTGGTACGGTACCCTTTTCCGGCAGAAAGACGGAAATTCACATATTCATTCGGATTGTATTTAAGATGCGCACGCGGAGTCACGAAGAAACCATGTTCGTTACTGTAATCACCACGCAGACCGGCCATTACCATCCATTTATCATTCAGGTTCAACGTATATTGCACGTAAGCACCGGGAACAGCTTCCTTTTCAAAGGCTTTGAGAGGATTGTCCGTCGTATTTTCCAAACGGTAATGTTGGTCATAAGCGTCATAATTGAAGCTCAATCCAGCGGAGAAACTATTTTGCGGATTAAATTCCGTTTCAAACATCAGCGAAGCATAGACGTTGGTTTGATCCACATTATACAGTTTGCGTCCATACGTAGCATCCTGATTGTGTAAAGTGGTGGAAAGAATCAAAGCCAGGTTCGTATTCTTCTCCTTATTAAAGATATAGGCATTCTTGGTGAAGAATTCATAGCGCTCCGTATCGATCCCTACTTTATACAGGTCACCGGAGTGCATTGTCCCTCCGTGATTGACCTGTCCGCTGGTACGTGTTTCAGAAAGGGCTTTGATACCTGCCTGGAAAACATAATGGTCGCCCATGTATGCCCACCGGTTCCACACATTATACTGTTCTACCTGCGGAATATCCACAAATCCGTCATCGTTGCCATCATGCGCCTTGGTCTCATTTTCGTAATGCACCAGCAGAGAAGTGCTCCATCGTTTGGAAAGTTTCAATGTAGCGTCCGCATTGGCTTCATACCGGTTGGTAGTGCTTGCAAAAAGATTGGCAGACACCCAGTCAGCTTCCGGCAACTGCGGTTTCTTAAATTCTACGTTTATCTGTCCTGTGATGGCTTCATAACCATTCTTCACCGAAGATGTTCCTTTGGAAACCTGTATACTCTGCATCCACGGACCGGGGACATATCCCAATCCATAAGGAGCGGCGGCTCCCCGATAATTCGGAATGTTCTCCGTCAACATCTGCACATAGGTGCCGGACAGCCCCAACAATTTAATTTGTTTGGCTCCTGTTGCCGCATCGGAATAACTCACATCTACTGAAGGGTTCGTCACAAAACTTTCACCCAGATTACAACAAGCGGCTCTACTCAATTCGGCACTGCTTATCATGTCTTCGTTCATCACGCTACTGCGCAATTTCATCGTTCCCAGTTTACGAGTGACAATATTTACTTCATTCAGTTCCACTCCATCACGAAGCACAATATCCAGTTGTTGATTTTTACTGCTCACATGAATCGTGTCATTCTGAAAACCGATAAAGCTGACAATCAGCATGTGGCTTTTGGAAGGTTTAGTGATAGAAAAACTACCATCCTCTTTGGTTGTCACTCCTTGTCCTGTATTCATCCAGAACACATTGGCACCCGGAATAGCCTCCCCGGTACTATCTTTCACTGTTCCCCGTACTTGCGCATATATATTGCCGGCAAATAACAGGAACAGTCCTATTATCATATATTTCATTCTTTCTAAAGTTACTTTCGAGATACAAAATTAATTCATTTCTCATGCAACTTAGTTGCATTCAGTGCTGCTTTACTTTCATGTTCTATTGAAAGCAAAGGATTAAATAAGAAAGAAATAGTGGCTAAATAATGTAGGTGGAATATAACGCCAGCTTCTGCCTCGAGCAGAGAGGTGGCGGAGAGGTCAGACTATCAAATTCTACCGGTTTATCCGCATAGGTCGGAGTCAGCAGATAGCAGAAATGCTCACATAAAAGATCGACTGCCAAAACTGATACGGTCAGTTCCGTAGAGTGTTTCATCAGGTCGAGCTTATAAATCGTAACCGTACAACCTTTTTCTTTGCAGTTTTTCTTTGAATCGCAAGTATGAGACTTTTTACACTTCGGACAGCCTGAATCACAGCAACTCTGCACTGTCTCACAACGGGCACAGCAATAACGCACAATAGAGACTCCGCCTCCTGAATAGATAATCAGGAGAGAAAGGATAAGTGCTGTTATGTAGGCTAGTTTTTTCATTTCAGAGGACAAAGATAAGAATAAAAACAGATTTTCCTATAATTTTTCGTAATTAAGATTCAATCAATCCGATACAGACACATTCTCTTTCCTTTATTTGGCTATTTTAGAGTCATATCAGCACTATTAACTCTTTTTACTCAACAATAAAACCTATCTTTGCCCCAATAAATTCTCTGATTTTTAAGTAAACGCTATGCTTACATATTTACTCATCATTATCACTCTTTATCTGGCAGGTAATGCCTACATATTTATCAGAGCAAAGCAAGCTCTGAAAGTTAAATCTCTCGGAGTAAAAATATTCCTGACCGTTTTATTCTGGATATGTGCTTTATCCTTTTTCGGCACGATGCTAACTCGTAACCTTGAGATGCCTGTCTTTATCTCCCATTCAATGTACACCATTGGAACAAGTTGGTTGATATTTACTCTATACATGGCATTATTCTTGCTTTTGTTTGATATCTTGAAATTATTCAAAGTTGTCTACAAATATAGGTTCTATCTGTCTTTAGTGTTCACGTTGGGATTGCTGGGATGTGGGTATATAACTATCATCACCCGGAAACCAATGTAGTCAGCATTTTAACCAATAAACGATATGAAGATACTCCCCAAGCAATTAAAATCGTCGCAATCAGCGATGTTCACTTGGGAAATGGCACAGGGAAAGCCGCATTAAAAAAATATGTGGAAATGATAAATGCGCAGCATCCCGACCTGATACTGATTAGTGGTGACTTGATTGATAATAGCGTCGTACCTCTTTATACAGAGAATATGGCGGAAGAATTAGCTAACTTGAAAGCTCCTATGGGTATCTATATGGTTCTCGGCAATCACGAATACATTAGCGGTATCGATGAAAGTATCCGATATATTAAAAGCACTCAAATACAATTATTGCGCGATTCAGTAGTTACACTTCCCAACGGCATACAACTGATAGGACGTGATGACCGTCATAACCGCAAGCGTCATTCCCTGCAAGAGTTAATGGTGAATATCGATAAAAGCAAACCTATCATTTTATTGGATCATCAACCTTTTGATTTGGAAAAAACGGAAGCTGCCGGCATCGACCTGCAATTCAGTGGGCATACACACCACGGACAAATATGGCCTATTAATTGGGTGACCGATTATATCTTCGAGCAAAGCCACGGTTATCGCCAATGGGGAAACAGTCACGTGTATGTATCTTCCGGATTGTCTCTTTGGGGACCACCCTTCAGAATAGGAACGCATAGTGAAATGGTTATTTTCAATTTTCAATGAATATTATGCAGTTTTGTCACATATGTTACAGTTTCCAAGCAATCTCTGCCCTATCTTTGCAGAAAAAAGATTATGGAACAATTACATGCTCATGAAGTCCTCCACATGATGGAAGGAAATAGCTACTCGGAATCATCATTGCGGGAAGCAATCATTAAGAAGTTTGGCTCACAGCAACGTTTTTATGCTTGCTCGGCAGAAAACATGGATGTAGATACCCTTATCGAATTTCTGAAAATGAAAGGGAAATTTATGCCTGTTGAAGATGGATTCACAGTAGATATCACTAAAGTTTGCAAGCATTGATTGGCGGATAATATCCGCCAATCCCATTTTGGGGATAAATAGCTGCATTTTTTTCTGTTTTTATTAGCCCGATTCACGAATTTCATCTATATTTGTCAATAGTGAATGATAAAACAAATGTTGAATTTATAGAAAAAACGGGTATGAAAAAACAATATGTCAGTCTGCTTGCAATTATACTTTCGGTAAGCGGCTTTTTGTTTTCTTGTCATGACAAGATGAACAAAAACACAGGTGCGTTACAGTTTGATAGCATTCAAGTGAATGAGACAGCACACCTCTTCAGTGATACAGCCAAACCGGCCTGCAATATCATTATAAATTTTGCTTATCCGGTAAAATCATCGGATGATATGCTGAAAGACAGTTTGAATTCTTATTTCATTTCGGCCTGCTTCGGTGATAAATACATCAGCGAAAAGCCGGAAGAAGTTGTAAAGCAATATACCGAGAACTATATCAGCGAATACCGCCGCGACCTCGAACCGATGTATGCCGAGGACGAGAAAGACAAAGAAGACGAATCTTCCATCGGAGCTTGGTATTCTTATTATAAAGGTATAGAGAGCCACGTACAACTGTATGATAAAGACCTGCTTGTATATCGTATCGACTACAACGAATATACCGGAGGTGCACATGGCATTTACATGGCTACTTTCCTGAACATGGACCTCACCCTGATGCGCCCGCTCCGTCTTGATGATATTTTTGTCGGAGACTACAAAGACGCATTGACCGACCTGATCTGGAACCAGCTCATGGCGGACAATAAAGTGAACACTCACGAAGCATTGGAAGATATGGGATATGCTTCCACCGGAGACATCGCTCCGACAGAAAATTTCTATCTAAGCAAAGAAGGAATCACCTTCTATTATAATGTATACGATATCACTCCTTATTCTATGGGACCTGTAAAGGTAACAATCCCATTTTCTATGATGGAGCATTTACTAGGCAGTAACCCAATTCTGGGAGAACTGAAAAATTAAATTTCATAAAAAGCTGAACACCAATGAATATCCTATTGTTATCACTCCCGTGTGACAGAATAGGATATTCATCCATATCTATCATTCAAAACTTATAACTCAAAACTCAAACAGTGGAAATCATACTGAAATATTTTCCTGATCTGACGGAAGAGCAGCGCAAACAGTTTGCAGCTCTATACGACCTCTACATTGACTGGAATTCTAAAATCAACGTAATCTCCCGCAAGGACATCGAGAATTTATATGAGCATCACGTGCTCCATTCGTTAGGCATTGCCAAAACAATCCAATTTCGCCCCGGAACCAGCATTATGGACCTGGTACAGGAGGAGGTTTCCCCGGTATTCCTTTAGCCATCTTATTTCCCGAAGTAACATTTCACCTCGTGGACAGTATCGGCAAAAAAGTACGGGTAGCAACCGAAGTGGCAAACGCTATCGGACTGAAAAATGTAACATTCCGTCATGCCCGCGCAGAAGAGGAGAAACGAACGTTCGACTTTGTTGTCAGCCGTGCCGTAATGCCTTTGGCGGATTTGATTAAGATTATCAAAAAGAATATCTCTTCAAAACAACAGAATGCATTACCCAACGGACTGATCTGCCTCAAAGGTGGCGAGCTGGAGCATGAAACGATGCCGTTCAAGCATAAAACGGTCATTCATAACTTGAGCGATAGTTTCGAAGAAGAGTTCTTTCAAACTAAGAAAGTGGTATATGTTCCGATTTAAACAAGACTATATGTTCTGATAGATGATAAATCATAAAGAAACCATGAAAATAAAGAGATTTGAATTTAATATGTTTCCCGTAAACTGCTACGTATTATGGGATGACACTAAAGAAGCAGTCGTAATCGATCCCGGCTGTTTTTATGAAGAGGAAAAGCAGGCTCTGAAAAAGTTCATTCTTACCAATGAGCTGAATGTAAAGCATTTGCTGAATACTCATTTGCACCTGGATCATATCTTCGGAAATCCGTTCATGCTGAAAGAATTCGGATTATCGGCAGAAGCAAACAAAGCGGATGAGTACTGGATTGACGAAGCACCGAAACAAAGCAGAATGTTTGGTTTTCAGTTGCAGGAAGAGCCTGTACCACTGGGCAAATACCTGCATGACGGAGATATTATCACTTTCGGACATACCAAACTGGAAGCGATACACGTGCCCGGACATTCACCCGGTAGCTTGGTGTACTATTGCAAGGAAGACAACTGCATGTTCTCCGGCGATGTCCTGTTTCAGGGTAGCATCGGTCGTGCCGATCTCACAGGAGGCAACTTCGATGAACTGATAGAGCACATTTGCAGCCGTCTGTTTGTTCTTCCCAACGAAACTGTCGTTTACCCCGGACACGGTGCTCCTACGACGATCGGAATGGAAAAAGCTGAAAACCCAATTTTTAGATAAGAGAAGATTTAATGAGTTATGAATTCTGATTTATGATTTATGATTTGCCGTGCGGATGAAGTAGGTGTTGCGGCTGATTGAGGTTTATAAATCGGGAAAACATAAGAAAGCATAAATCAGAACTCATAATTCATAAATCATAAATCATAAATCATTAAGACATGAAAACCGATTTGTTAGCTAGCCGTCACATCGGCATCAATGAACAAGACACAGCCTGATGCTCCGCAAAATTGGCGTGAACTCACTGGACGAACTGATTGATAAAACAATTCCCGCCAATATACGGCTGAAAGAGCCGCTGGCATTGACTAGTCCGCTGACGGAATACGAATTTGGAAAACATATCGCCGAACTGGCAAATAAAAATAAACTATATACTACGTATATCGGTTTGGGATGGTACAACACGATTACCCCGGCTGTTATCCAGCGGAATGTATTCGAAAACCCGGTATGGTACACTTCTTACACTCCTTATCAGACAGAAGTGTCGCAAGGACGCCTGGAAGCGTTGATGAATTTTCAGACAGCCGTATGCGACCTTACTGCCATGCCACTTGCCAACTGTTCACTTCTGGACGAAGCAACTGCCGCTGCCGAAGCCGTGAGCATGATGTATGCCATACGTTCCCGTGCGCAACAGAAAGCCAATGCGAACGTAGTTTTTGTAGACGAGAATATTTTCCCACAAACATTGGCTGTTATGACTACACGCGCCGTGCCGCAAGGCATCGAACTGCGTGTAGGTAAATATAAGGATTTTGAACCTTCACCGGAAGTGTTTGCCTGCGTTCTACAATATCCAAACTCGAATGGAAACGCAGAGGATTATTCCGAATTTACAGAAAAAGCTCATGCCGCAGATTGCAAGGTAGCTGTCGCCGCAGATATTTTGAGTCTTGCCCTGCTGACTCCTCCGGGAGAATGGGGAGCAGATATTGTATTCGGAACCACACAACGTTTGGGTACTCCAATGTTCTATGGTGGTCCGTCGGCTGCTTTCTTTGCTACCAGAGACGAATACAAACGGAATATGCCGGGACGAATCATCGGATGGTCTAAAGATAAATATGGCAAACTTTGCTATCGGATGGCTTTACAGACACGTGAGCAGCATATCAAGCGGGAAAAAGCAACTTCAAACATTTGTACCGCACAAGCATTATTAGCTACCATGCAGGCTTTTACGCTGTTTATCACGGCCAGGAGGGTATCACCACAATTGCGTCGCGCATCCACAGTATCACTGTATTTCTTGAAAAGCAACTGAAGAAATGTGGATACACACAAGTCAACGCTCAATATTTTGACACCTTACGTTTTGAGTTGCCCGAACACGTTTCGGCACAACAAATCCGTACCATAGCGCTTAGTAAAGAAGTAAATCTGCGTTATTATGAAAATGGTGATGTCGGTTTCAGTATTGATGAAACAACAGATGTGGCAGCCGCCAATGTATTGCTCTCTATCTTTGCCATCGCTGCCGGAAAAGATTATCAGAAAGTAGACGATATTCCGGAAAAAAGCAGTATCGACAAGGCTTTGAAACGGACAACTCCTTTCCTGACGCACGAAGTATTCAGCAAATATCACACGGAAACAGAGATGATGCGTTATATCAAACGTTTGGATCGCAAAGATATTTCGCTTGCACAATCGATGATTTCTCTCGGTTCATGCACCATGAAGCTGAATGCAGCTGCGGAAATGTTGCCTTTAAGTCGTCCCGAATTTATGGGTATGCACCCGCTGGTTCCGGAAGATCAGGCAGAAGGATATCGGGAATTAATTAAGAATTTAAGTGAAGATCTGAAAGTTATCACCGGATTTGCAGGGGTGAGCCTGCAACCCAATTCGGGTGCTGCGGGAGAATATGCAGGACTTCGTGTAATCCGTGCTTATCTCGAAAGTATCGGTCAGGGACATCGGAACAAAGTCCTGATTCCGGCTTCAGCTCACGGAACAAATCCTGCGTCAGCTATACAGGCCGGATTTGTGACTGTCACCTGTGCATGCGACGAACAAGGAAATGTAGAAATGGATGACCTGCGTGCCAAGGCTGAAGAAAATAAGGATGAATTGGCAGCGCTGATGATTACTTATCCTTCTACACATGGTATCTTCGAAACAGAAATAAAGGAAATTTGCGACATCATTCATGCCTGTGGCGCACAAGTATATATGGATGGAGCCAATATGAATGCCCAAGTGGGATTGACCAATCCGGGATTCATCGGTGCAGATGTCTGCCACTTGAATCTTCATAAAACATTCGCTTCCCCTCATGGTGGCGGAGGTCCGGGAGTAGGTCCTATCTGTGTGGCCGAACATCTGGTTCCTTTCCTTCCCGGACATGGAATCTTCGGCAATTCGCAGAATCAAGTATCAGCTGCCCCATTCGGTAGTGCAGGTATTTTGCCTATCACGTATGGATATATCCGCATGATGGGTGCAGAGGGATTGACGCAGGCTACTAAGATCGCCATCCTGAATGCTAATTATCTGGCTACTTGTCTGAAAGATACGTATGGAGTTGTCTATCGGGGAGCCAATGGTTTCGTAGGACACGAGATGATTCTGGAGTGTAGGAAAGTACATGAAGAAGCAGGCATCTCGGAAAATGATATTGCCAAACGTTTGATGGACTATGGTTATCATGCTCCTACCCTCTCCTTCCCTGTTCACGGTACATTGATGATTGAACCGACAGAAAGCGAGAGTTTGGCAGAACTGGACAATTTCGTAGATGTCATGCTGAATATCTGGAAGGAGATTCAGGAAGTGAAGAATGGCGAAGCTGATAAGGATGATAATGTGTTGATTAATGCTCCGCATCCGGAATACGAGATTGTTAGTGATCGTTGGGAACATTCGTACACACGCGAAAAAGCGGCTTATCCGAATAGAAAGTGTACGTGATAACAAATTCTGGGTCAATGTAGCTCGTGTAGATAACACATTGGGAGACCGTAAGTTACTACCAACTCGTTATGGCACTTTTGAATAAAGGTGATTTATTGTAGAAATCAATTCATTAGAAAAGATTTTTAGAAGCGTCTCAATAAGAAATAATCCCGGGGTTCAATGAATGTAAGCCCTAGGATTATTTTTATCAGCCCAAGACTGAATAAACAAAAGCCCTGGGGATGCATCAATTATCCCCAAGGCTCATATTTCGTGATATGGAATGTTAATCCAACTACAATTCTGAATATTTTTTCTACTTGACAATTGTTACCGTATCAGCTTTCACCTTTTTCTCTTTCATCGGAATCTTCGAATCAGCATACCCCAAAGCTACGCAACCATAGACTTTATGATTGGCAGGAACACCTAAAGAGGTAATATATTCACGAACTTCAGGATCATCACACGTTGTGCCCAACTGGTTGATCCAGCAAGAGCCGATTCCTAAAGAATGGGCAGCCAGAAACATATTTTCTATTGCACAAGCACAATCCATACCAGCCCACCATTGTGTAGGTTCATTGGATACAATCACCAAAGTCGGAGCATGATAATAACAACAATAGGTCTTGCTATGTCCACGCTCTTGCAAACGGGAATCATCGCTTTTTGCAAAAGCTCCTTTAATGCGTTCATTCAGTTCTGTCAATTTATCTACATTTTGAATAGCAGTAAAGTGCCATGTTTCCAAATGCATTCCACTGGGTGCATAAGTTGCAGCTTCCAGAATAGCCTGCAAATCTTCTTCTGAAACTTGCTGACTAGTATAAGCCCGTACACTACGACGTGCTTTAATGTTCTCTAAACTTCATTCGTTTTCATGAATAACAAGTTTTTTATATATATCGAATCAAAATTTCACCACAGAATTCTAATTTATCATTTACCTTTTAACTAGCCCAATCTTTGCATTCAGTTTGAAATAATAGACTCCATTCTCTCTCTCCAAAATCCGTATTTATCCTTCTCCAAAGATCCTTTA
>ENA-OQJX01000353-OQJX01000353.1-human-gut-metagenome-genome-assembly--contig:-NODE-353-length-26943-cov-3.524202_pt1 | contig 26943 bp, 23 predicted proteins | sample MGYA00242615_ERZ504782 | MGnify/ENA primary metagenome ERZ504782 (study PRJEB26092, sample SAMD00036354) | human gut metagenome | host: Homo sapiens | study: EMG produced TPA metagenomics assembly of... | reverse complement strand
CTTTTAACAAAGTCATGTATCGTTGGCTACTGAAGACGTAGAAGACAAAGTGTTTATAGTACTGGACCAGAAATAATGTTTGAGTATAATGGAAATGTTCATTTTATGGGAATTAAGTATGATAAAAAAGAAGCAAAAACTGAAAAAAGAATTACATTTTCAAATGAATTGATGACAGTGTATATTGATAAACAATCTTTTTCTACAGTGGAAGAATTGCGTATGCAGGCAACGATTGACGGTGAATTTCTATCAAATATCTCAGCAGGAATTATTGTAGCCCCTGAATATAATGAATTGTTATAAAATCAGTATAGACATTATGGAAGATTAGTAATGATGATGAGAAGTTACGAGGTATAGCAATGGGATGATATGCTGTATCAAGCCGTATTGAAATGATTACACTTGCTATTTTATCAACGGCTATTTTATCAAGTATATTGGGGAAATAGCAAGAAATTCCAGTTTGACAATTTCATATCCATGCACACAAAGCAGTTAGTCTTAGGATTGACTGCTTTTAAAAAGACACCATTTAGGTGTAATGGTGTCTTTTGGGTGTTATTATAATGGTCATATCAAGGCTCATTCAATCGTGGTAAATTCGTGGTAAAATGAATGATTTTCTATACTGCAAAATACTTGAAAGTATAGTGTTTATGCGGATAATCAAAAATTAGATATAAAATTTTATCTTAATTCCTAATAGGTATTGTTTTATTTTGTTGTTCTTAATGCCAATTGTTTTACTTTTTGACAGCATTTTTGAATTACAACAGGAATCATCTTCCACCTGGACAATTATTAGACTGGGTGGGGTTTGAAAATTTTAAAAAATTATTACTGTTTCAATCTGTCTGAGACATTTTTTAAGGTGTTGGGATGGACGATAATTTGGACATTGTGTTCTACATTGTTACCTTACTTTTTGGATTGATTCAGGCACTGATATTGAACCATAAATCGGTAAAATTAAAAAAGGTATTTCAGTCAATTTTAATTCTTCCGTGGGCGATTCCTCAAATGGTAAGTTTACTCGTATTTAGAAACCTTTTGAATGGTCAGTTCAGTCCGGTGAATCAATTGTTGTTACGTTTAGGACTTATTTCAGAAAATATAGGATTTATTTCGGATCCGATATCAGCTAAGATTGTAGTTATTTGTGTTAGTTTTTGGTTGGGATTTCCGATGTTTATGCTTATGATGATGGGAGTGCTTTCCAATTTAGATCATAGTCTTTATGAAGCGGCAGCAATTGATGGGGCTAGTAGCATACAACAATTTGGGAAAATTACGCTTCCGCTTGTATTTAAAGCTACAATGCCCAATTTAGTTATGAGCATGGCAGCAAACTTTAATGGATTTGGGCTCATATATTTCCTGACACAAGGAGGACCAATTAATACAGAGATGCAGTTTGCAGGTGATACAGATATTTTAATTTCTTGGATTTATAAATTGACACTAAATCAACAAATGTATGTTATTGCAGCTGTCATGAGTGTATTGCTTTTTATATTTGTAGGAGTGGTATCTTTATGGAACTTCAGAAGAACCACATCATTTAAAGAGTTGTAGGAGAAAAGAAATGAAGAAAAAGATCATTGCTATTTTAGTGAATGGAGAATTGATGTTTATGTCTATTGTAGTATTGGTTCCGGTAGTATGGATTATTCTTTCTGCTTTTCAGTCAGGGAATGCATTAGGAAATCTCTCATTGTCTCATTTGACACTAAATAATTTTCAGCGATTATTTTCAGAAACAAACTATGGAACATGGTTTGTTAATACATTGGAAATTGCGGTAGTCAGTACATGCTGTTCTGTTATATTGATCATGCTTACATCCTGGGTGATGTCACGGTTTCAGTTTAAAGGAAGGAAAACAGGGCTCTTGACAGTGATGATTCTATCGATGTTTCCTACATTTTTGTCTATGACAGCAATCTATACGCTGTTTTTGGCATTGGGATTAGTAGGCAAGCCCATTTCGATGGTTATCGTGTATTCAATAGGAGCAATCCCATATAATACATGGCTTGTGAAAGGATATCTGGATGGATTGCCGATAGCGGTTGATGAGGCAGCGTATATTGATGGATGTACAAAAATTCAGACATTTGGAAAAATTGTATTGCCTATGTCAAAACCTATCATCACATACTGTGCGGTATCACAATTCATGATGCCGTGGATGGATTATATTTTGCCCAACATTCTTTTATCTGGAAATGATAGCAAAACATTGGCTGTTGGGTTATTTGAACTGATCAATGGAACAGATACGACAAATTTTACTGTTTTTGCAGCAGGAGCTGTTCTGGTTGCTGTTCCAATTACAATTGTATTTATATTGTTTCAAAAGTATCTAGTCCAGGGCGTTGCTTCTGGTGCAGATAAAGGCTAACGAGCAAAAGGAGGAGAAAAAGTATGAAAAAAAGGATTATTTCATTAGTTTTAGTAGGTGTACTGACACTTAGTATTCTTGGAGGATGTGGAAAGAAAGAGATTCCTCTGGAAGAGAGTACAACAGAAAGTACAGATGAATTAATTGCAGAAGAAGGTGCACAGTTGAAATTTCGGGTAGGCGGAGGAAAGCTGGAATACGGAGAATCGGTTGCAAAAGCATTTGAAGAGGAATATGGTGTTCCAGTGGAGGTAGAAGAAGCTGGAATGGACATTGTAAACAAGATGACACTGGATGGACCAAGCGGAAATGGAGCAGATGTGTTTATGGCATCTCATGATGCATATCTGACGGCAAAAGATGCAGGACTCCTTCTGAAGTTAAATGATCAAATAGAAGAATCTGTCAGGGATGATGTCAATGAAATTGCAGTGGAAACCGTAGAAACAGATGGGGATTTATATGGAGTTCCAGTGACGATAGAATGTTATGCAATGTTGTACAACAAAGACCTTGTACAGGGAGAGCCGTCAGAGACTATGGAGCAGATTATTGAGGAAGCAAAGTTATTTAATAATCCAGCAGAAAATAAGTTTTGGTATCTTTCGGTAGTGACAGAAGCGTACAATATGTTTCCATTTTTAAGTGTAGATGGATTTAAGCCTTTTGGTGAGGATGGAAAAAATAACGATGATCCTGGATTTAAAACTCCGGAATTTCTGAAAGCATTGGAGCGAGTGCGCAATTTAAATGAATTAATTCCGGTGAAAGCAGATGATTTAAAAATTGAAACAATTACGCAACTGGAACAGAACTTTATAGATGGAAAAACGGCATATTACTTTATTGGTCCATGGTTGATTAAAACATTAAAAGAGCAGAACACAAATTTTGGTGTTTCGACTTTGCCGACTATGGACGGAAAACAGATGAAAACAATGGCCGGTGTTCAGAATGCATATGTTTCTTCTTATTCTGAATATCCGAATGCTGCACAGCTTTTTGCAGAATATCTGGTATCAGAGGAAGGTGCAGAAATTCTTTACGAGAAAGCTTACAATGTGACAGCAAGAAAAAATATTGAAAATATCAATGGATTGAAGGATGATGATGCTTTAAAAGTATATACGGAAGCATTTGACGACGCTGTTCCAATGCCGCAAGTAAAAAGAATTTCTTATTATTGGACCACTATGCAGAGTGTATTAAGTGCTGTATTTGACGGAAAAATAACACCAGAAGAAGGTGCAAAAAAGGCACAGGATGATTTTGAAGCGTTAGTAGCGAGTGAATAGAAGGAGAAATCATGAATTTTACAACAGTTTTGCATCAGGCAAAGAGTGAATATGCCTATGCATATAATGAAAATACATTACATATTCGATTAAAAACCGAACGTGGAGCGGTTAGAAAAGTAGAATTGTTGGCTCTGGATCCATTTAATTGGGTTCCTCGTAATGACGGTTCTATGATGTATGATTTAGATAAAGAATCCATTATTCGCTTGGAGATGAGAAAAGAGCAAATGACGGAAATGTATGACTGCTGGTTTGCAGAAGCAGGAAATCTGGATACAAAGCGGTGTAAATACTGTTTTGTGATTGAAACAGAAAAAGAAAAATATATTATGGGATGCCATGACAGAATTCCTTATAAAGAAGATGAATCGGAACTATATAACTTATTTAATTATTTCAATTATCCATATATTTGTAAAGAAGATCTGTATAAAGCACCGCATTGGGTAGCTCATACAGTATGGTATCAGATTTTCCCAGAAAGATTTTGTAATGGAACACCAGGAGATGGAAGGAATGTGCTTCCATGGGGAAGCGAAGAAATGGATGGCGCATTGAAAAAATTTGGGGGAAATCTGGAAGGAATTATCGAAAAGTTGGACTATATCAAAAAGGCAGGGTTTACAGGGATTTATTTAACACCTATTTTTAAAGCTACAAGTTCACATAAATATGATACGATTGACTATTTTATAATTGATCCAGAGTTTGGAACAAATGAAATATTTGAGAAGTTGGTAAAGGAAGCACATCAGAGGGGAATAAGGATTATGTTGGATGCGGTGTTTAATCACTGTGGATATCAGCATCCATTTTGGCAAGATGTGTTGATGCATGGAAAAGAATCAAAGTATTATGATTATTTTTATATTTTGGATGCAGATAAGCCGATTTTTGATGGTCAGGTACTCGATGGAGTTCCACAGGAGATACCAAGAGAAGAACTGAATTACAGAACATTTGCATATACACCGACAATGCCAAAGTGGAATACAGGTAATCCGGAAGTTAGAGAGTATTTGCTAGAGGCGGCGTGTTTCTGGACAGAAAAATATCATATTGATGGATGGCGTTTGGATGTCTCAAATGAAGTTCCACATGATTTTTGGCGAGAATTTCGAAAAAGAGTCAAAGATAGAAATCCTGAATTGTATATTTTGGGCGAAAATTGGGATAATTCGTTGCCATGGCTTATGGGGGATCAATTTGATGCAGTAATGAATTATGAATTTGCAATGCCTATATGGAAGTATTTCAGAAAAGAAAAGGAGGGAGAGAGGATATATTCTGAGGAACAGTTCCGTTATGCTATTGGAAGGCTTTTGACGTCTTACCCTAAGAATGTAACAGCAAATTTATTTAATTTGTTGGAAAGCCATGATACAGAGAGAATTTTGAACAGAGCAGGACAAGACGTTTCACTGGTAAAATTAGCATATTTATTCATGTTTATTTTTCCGGGAACTCCGTGTGTTTACTACGGCGGAGAAATAGGTATGGGAGGTGGAGAGCATAGTAATCGTCAGTGCATGATATGGGAAAAAGAGAAGCAGAACCGGGAATTATTTGAATTTATAAGTAGGATGATTGAACTAAGAAAGAAATACGATAGTTTTTGTTCAACAGAACTACAGTGGATTAATTCGGAAAATAGTTTGGCATTGAAAAAAGAGGGAGCCAAAGAAACACTTTATGTATTTATGCAAAAAGAAGGAAAAACACAGGAATATGTACTTCCTGAAGAATTAAAAGAAAAGTGTTGCATGGAGTGTATAAGTGGCAAGATGGTAAAATTAGGAAAAAGTATTCGATTAGAAAGAAATGGATACCAAATGTATCTGATTTTTAAAGAAACTGAATAAAGCACTTGCCAATACCAGAAGAAAAGGTATATAGTAATTATAACAGAATAGAAAAGCCAAAGAGAAGAGAGTCTGGCGGATAACGCATCGAAGGATGTGTTGTTTGTCAGGCTCTTTTGTGTTGTATGGGAGGTAGTCAAATGTATGATGTGATCATAATCGGAGCAGGAGTAAGCGGAGCGGCTATTGCAAGAGAGTTGTCCCGTTATCAGGGAAAATTTTGTGTACTGGACAAAGAGGCAGACGTCTGTTGTGGGACATCCAAGGCAAACAGTGGGATTGTTCATGCAGGATTTGATGCAAAAGAAGGCAGTTTGATGGCAAAATTAAATGTAGAAGGCAGTAAAATGATGGAAAAACTTTCAAAAGAGCTGGACTTTCCATATCAGAAGAATGGTTCTCTTGTGGTTTGTACGAACGAAAAAGAAGTGGAGAGGTTATATGAATTATTGGAGAGAGGCAGGCGAAACGGAGTGGAGGAGCTGCAGATTCTTGACAGAGCTGCATTGAAAGCGATGGAACCCAATATTGCTGACGAGGCTGTTGCGGCGTTGTATGCACCGACAGGCGGGATTGTCTGTCCGTTCGGCTTAAATATCGCACTGGCAGAGAATGCAGCGCAAAATGGTGTGGACTTCTGTCTGGAGCAGGAAGTGAAAACAATTGAGCGAAGCGTGAAAGGTGGATATCGGATCAGCACACAGGATACAGTGTACGAAACAAAAGTGGTCGTCAATGCAGCCGGGGTATATGCAGATGAATTCCACAATATGGTCAGTGAAAAGAAGCTCCACATTACGCCGCGAAAAGGGGAATATTTTCTGTTGGATAAAACACAGGAGCACATGTCAGTCATACGGTGTTCACCTTGCCCGGAAAGTATGGAAAAGGGGTGCTTGTCACACCGACTGTGCATGGAAACCTTCTGATAGGACCGACCGCAACGGATGTGGAACAAAAGGAAGGAACAGACACAACCATGCAGGGAATGGAAGAGATTTGCAAAAAAGCACAGCACAGTGTCAAGGAGATTCCATTCCGGCAGGTGATTACCGGATTTGCGGGACTTCGGGCACATGAGGATGGACATGAATTTGTGATCCAAGAAGTTGAGGATGCACCAGGATTTATCGATTGCGCTGGCATTGAGTCACCGGGACTGACCAGTGCCCCTGCAATTGGAAGGCTGGCGGCAGAAATTGTGAGAAATGTGTTGGAGTTGAAAGAAAACCCTGCATTTTGCAAAACCAGGAAGGGAATTTTAAATCCGGCAGAATTGACAGCAAAAGAGAGAAATGAGCTGATCAGAAAAAATCCGGCTTATGGAAGAATTGTCTGCCGCTGTGAGATGATTTCCGAGGGCGAAATTTTAGATTCCATTCACAGACCTCTGGGAGCAACGACTATGGATGGAATCAAGCGCAGAACGAGAGCTGGAATGGGCAGGTGTCAGGCAGGCTTTTGTACACCGAAGACAATGGAGATTCTGGAACGGGAATTGAAGATCAGACAGGAAGAGATTACGAAAAACGGAGCAGGTTCCGAGATGATCGTGGGGAGGAATAAAGATGGTAAGATATGAGATTGTGATTATCGGCGGAGGACCGGCAGGACTGGCAGCGGCAGTGGCAGCCAGAGCTGCGGGAGCCAAAAAGATTGTGATCCTGGAGAGGGATGAGAGACTTGGCGGTATTTTGAATCAGTGTATCCATAATGGGTTTGGGCTGCATACATTCAAAGAAGAACTGACAGGTCCGGAGTATGCGGCGAGATTTATCGAACAGGTGGAAGCGCTTGACATTGAATATCGATTAAACACCATGGTTATGGATATCACAAAAGAGCGGGTTGTGACAACGATGAGTAGCAAGCGGGGAATCTGTCAGATACAGGCAGATGCGATCGTACTTGCCATGGGATGCAGAGAACGTCCAAGAGGCGCCTTAAATATTCCGGGATATCGTCCGGCAGGCATTTATACAGCAGGAACGGCACAGCGTCTGGTCAATATGGAAGGATATCTGCCGGGAAGAGAAGTGGTGATCTTAGGTTCCGGTGATATCGGCCTGATCATGGCGCGGAGGATGACGCTGGAAGGTGCGCACGTCAATGTCGTTGCAGAACTGATGCCATATTCGGGAGGTTTGAAACGAAATATCGTGCAGTGTCTGGATGATTATGGAATCCCGCTGAAATTGAGCCATACGGTTGTAAAAATACACGGGAAAAAACGAGTGGAGGGAGTTACACTGGCACAGGTGGATGCACAGGCAAGACCGATTCCGGGAACAGAAGAGTTCTATGCCTGTGATACCTTGCTGTTATCCGTGGGGCTGCTGCCGGAAAATGAGCTTTCCAGACAGGCGCAGGTCAGTTTGAATCCTGTGACAAACGGTCCGTTGGTGGATGAAAATCTGGAAACAGATGTGGAGGGGATTTTTGCCTGTGGCAATGTGCTGCATGTACATGATCTGGTGGATTTTGTGTCAGAGGAAGCCACGCGGGCAGGAAAGGCAGCTGCAGAGTATGCGCAGAGAGCAGTTCAAAAGACAGAACATTCTGTCACAGAAACGTTCGTCCGGATTCAGTCAGAGGGAGGCGTGCGCTACACAGTACCGTCCCAGATTCACAGAAAACAGGAGAAAGGATTGAATATCCGATTTCGGGTGAACAAAGTCTTCGGGGCGTGTAAAGTGCAGGTATATCTCAATGGAGAGCTGGCGTTGGAGAAAAAGAAAAAATCAGCAGCGCCGGGAGAGATGGAACAAATCCTGATCCCGGAGAATGTGTTTGAAAAAGTGGCGGAAATAAAGGAAATCAGACTGCAGATGGAGGAATTGTGATATGAAAGAGAGAGAGTTGACATGCATCTGCTGCCCTCTGGGATGTCAGATCACAGCAGTGACAGAAAATAAAACCGTGGTCAGTGTTTCCGGCAATCATTGTCCGAGAGGGGCAAAATATGCCGAAGCAGAGATTTTGCATCCGGTTCGGATCGTAACGACGACGGTGCCTGTGACCGGGGGAACGCAGCCTCGTGTTTCGGTAAAAACAAAGAAAGAAATCCCAAAAGAGAAGATCATGGACTGTATTCGGCAGTTAAAGGATGTGCATGCAGATGCACCGGTAGAAATCGGAGATGTTCTTCTTGAAAATGTGGCGGGAACAGGTGCAGACATCGTAGCGACTGCAAGTGTGAATGCAAGCGTGAAATCAGTTCGCCCCTTTTAAAGTTGTGCAGATAATGGTATAATGCCTGTATGCAATTACAGAATACAGAGGAGCGAATGAAGATGAGTATTTATGATTTGAATGCATATGAAGTAATTCGGGAAGAAGATTTATCTGACCTGAAATCAAAAGGGATCCTGTTAAAACATAAAAAAAGCCAGGCAAAGATCTTACTGTTTGCCAATGATGACGAGAATAAGGTATTTACGATCGGATTCCGCACACCGGCTCCGGACAGTACCGGAGTTCCTCATATTATGGAACATTCCGTGCTGTGCGGCTCGAAAAATTTTCCGGTGAAAGACCCGTTTGTGGAACTGGTAAAGGGATCACTGAATACGTTTTTGAATGCTATGACCTATCCGGACAAGACATTATATCCGGTTGCAAGCTGTAATTCGAAGGATTTTCAGAATTTAATGCATGTATACATGGATGCAGTATTTTATCCGAACATCTATGAGCATGATGAAATCTTCCGTCAGGAAGGGTGGAGCTACAAACTGGATACGGCAGATGGAAAGCTGGGAGTACAATGGCGTGGTATACAATGAGATGAAGGGAGCGTTTTCGTCTCCGGAAGGTGTGCTGGACCGTGTGATCCAGAATTCTCTGTTCCCGGACACTTCTTACGCCAATGAATCCGGCGGTGATCCGGATGTGATCCCGGAGCTGACGTACGAGCAGTTTTTGAATTTCCACAGGACATATTATCATCCGTCTAACAGCTATATCTATCTTTACGGAGATATGGACATGGAAGAAAAGTTAAGATGGCTGGATGAAAATTATCTGTCAGCATTTGATGCGATCGAAGTGGATTCCGAGATCAAATATCAGAAACCGTTTGAAGAGATCAGAGAACTGGAGATGGAGTATTCGATCTCCAGTGAGGAGTCTGAGGAGGATAATACGTATCTTTCTTATAATAAAGTCATCGGGACAAGTCTGGATGAAAAGCTGTATCTGGCGTTTCAGATTCTGGACTATGCACTGCTCTCTGCACCGGGTGCACCGCTGAAAAAAGCGCTTTTGGATGCAGGAATCGGAAAAGATATCATGGGTTCTTATGACAATGGAATCTATCAGCCGATCTTTTCTATTGTCTCTAAAAATGCGAATCGTGATCAGAAAGAGGCATTTATCCGTGTGATCGAAGAGACACTCCAGTCGATCGTGAAAAACGGAATGGATAAAAAATCTCTGGAGGCAGGGATCAACTATCACGAGTTCCGCTTCAGAGAGGCAGATTTTGGAAATTATCCAAAGGGACTGATGTACGGCCTGCAGATCATGGACAGCTGGCTGTATGATGAGAACGAGCCATTTATGCATATGCAGGCAATCCCGACCTTTGAATATTTGAAAGAACAGATTTCTACCGGATATTTTGAAAAACTGATCCAGACTTATCTGCTTGATAATCAGCATGGCTCCATCGTGATCGTAAAGCCGGAAAAAGGGCGGACAGCTCGGATGGACAAAGAGCTGGAAGAAAAACTGGCAGCTTATAAAGCGGGGCTGAGTGAGGAAGAACTTAACAGACTGGTGGCAGCTACAAAAGAGCTGGAAGCGTATCAGGAGTCAGAAGATGCTCCGGAAGATATGGCAAAGATTCCGGTATTAAACAGAGAAGATATCACAGAAGAGATCGCTCCTGTTTATAATACAGAAAAGGAAATCGACGGCATCAAACTGGTGCATCATGAAATCGAGTCGAACGGAATCGGTTATGCCACTCTGATGTTTGATCTTTCCGGCGTGTCGGAAGAGCTGCTTCCATATACCGGAATTCTGCAGAGCGTGCTTGGGATTATTGATACGAACAACTATGGGTATGGAGAATTGTTCAACGAGATCAATGTGCATACAGGAGGGATCGGAACTTCTCTGGAATTATATCCGGATGTGACAAAGGCAAAAGAGAAGGATTTTCGTGCAACATTTGAGATCAAAGGAAAGGCATTGTATCCGCAGATGAAGATTCTGTTTGCGATGATGCGTGAGATTCTGATGGAATCCAGACTGGATGATGAAAAACGGTTAAAAGAGATTCTGGCAATGCTCAAATCCAGACTGCAGATGTCCTTCCAGTCTTCCGGACATACGACATCCGCACTGCGCGCATTGTCTTATGGATCTCCGCTGTCCAAATTCAAGGATGATACCGACGGCATCGGATTCTATGAGGTAGTCCGTGGCATCGAAGAGCATTTTGAAGAGAAAAAAGCAGAGCTGATCCAAAACTTAAAACAGCTCTCCCGTCAGATTTTCCGTGTGGACAATGTGATGATCAGTTATACCTCCTCAGAGGACGGACTTACTCCTATAGAAGCAGCATTTCGTGAGATCAAGGATACACTGTATCCGGAACTGGACGGGGAAGAGACGCCGTGTGTATTACACTGCAGAAAACGCAACGAAGGCTTTAAAACGTCTTCCAAAGTGCAGTATGTGGCAAGAGTTGGAAACTTTATCGATCATGGAGCACAGTATCATGGCGCGTTGCAGATTTTGAAGGTGATCTTAAGTTATGATTATCTCTGGCAGAATGTCCGTGTCAAAGGCGGTGCATACGGATGTATGAGCAACTTTAACCGGATCGGAGAGGGATATCTGATCTCCTATCGGGATCCGAACCTGAAAAAGACAATGGAAGTGTACGAAGGCGTTGTAGACTATCTGAAGAATTTCACAGTCGATGAACGGGATATGACAAAATATATCATTGGAACGATCAGTAATATTGACCGCCCGATGAATCCGGCTGCAAAAGGGGATCGCTCGATGAATCTGTATATGAATCATGTATCCCAGGAGATGATCCGTACAGAGCGCAGTCAGATCCTGCATGCAGTACAGGAGGATATCCGTGCGCTTGCAGCAGTAGTGGAGGCAATGCTGAAGGCAGAGCAGATCTGTGTGATCGGAAGCGAAGAAAAAATCGAGGAAGAAAAAGAGATGTTTCTGGAAGTGAAGACGTTGTTTTAGGAAACACAGGATAAGGAGAACGTAAAATTGATGAGAGATGATTTTAAATCAGGATTTGTGACACTGATTGGAAGACCAAATGTGGGAAAATCAACATTGATGAACCAGCTGATCGGGCAGAAGATCGCGATCACGTCTAACAAGCCACAGACGACGAGAAACCGTATTCAGACAGTTCTGACAACGGAAGAAGGGCAGATTGTATTCGTGGACACGCCGGGAATCCACAAGGCGAAAAATAAGCTGGGAGAATATATGGTAAATGTGGCGGAACGCACGTTGAATGAAGTAGATGTGGTACTTTGGCTGGTAGAGCCGTCCACCTTTATCGGAGCTGGGGAGAAGCACATTATTGAACAGCTGAAACGTGTAAAAACACCGGTGATCCTTGTGATCAACAAGATCGATATGGTAAAGAGAGAGGAAGTTCTGCTGTTTATTGATGCATACCGCAAAGAGTATGATTTTGCGGAGATTGTTCCGGTATCTGCGAGAAACGGGGACAATACGGATGAACTGGTGAACGTGATTTTAAAATATCTTCCATATGGTCCTCAGTTCTATGATGAAGACACTGTGACAGACCAGCCGGAGCGTCAGATTGTGGCAGAACTGATCCGGGAAAAGGCACTTCATTGTCTGCAGGAAGAAATCCCGCATGGAATCGCAGTGGCCATCGACCGCATGAAAATGCAGAACAAAGTCATGCATATTGATGCCACGATCATCTGCGAGCGGGATTCCCACAAAGGAATCATCATCGGAAAACAGGGCAGTATGCTAAAGAAGATCGGAAGTACGGCGCGCTATGAAATCGAGCGGATGCTGGACTGTAAAGTGAATCTGAAGCTTTGGGTAAAGGTACAGAAAAACTGGAGAGACAGTGATTTTCTAATGAAGAATTTCGGATACCACGAGGACGAGATGTAGCATTTGGCAGATTTTATATAGTATATCCGGGAGAGAATCGGACACCCTAATTGTATACTCAACAAGGAACAGATGAGAAAGCAATTAAAGAGGTGAACCGATGAAAGAAGAATACTGGGAACAGTTTATGACAACAGGACGCATTGCAGATTATCTTTCTTACAAAGCAGAAAGTGGCAGCAGCGAGAGTCGCTGTTTGGAAGAACAGAAGGAACAGGCAGGAGTTAGATCAGGTGAATCAGATTGTTTTGACAGGATGGTGCTTTCCACGGCACCGGTTGGAGAGTATGACAGACGGGTTGTGATACTGACAAAGGAACAGGGAAAGATTTCTGCATTTGCCAGAGGGGCGAGAAGACCAAACAGTCCGCTGGTAGGTGCAGTCAATCCGTTTTCCTTCGGGGAGTTTACGATGTATGAGGGGCGTTCCTCTCATACGATCCAGTCTGTGAAGATCACAAATTATTTTTCGGAGCTTCGGGAAGATATGATCGGTGCTTATTACGGGTTTTATTTTCTGGAGTTTGCGAATTATTATACAAAAGAGCAGAATGATGAACGGGAGATGTTAAAGCTTTTGTATCAGACTATGAAAGCACTGACCAGCCCGCATATTCCGAATCTGCTGATCCGCCGCATTTTTGAACTCAAAGCGTTCTGTATCAATGGAGAGGGACCTCAGGTCTTTCAGTGTGTCCGGTGTCAGAAAAAAGACGGACAGATGGTGTTCAGTGCCAGAGAAGGCGGACTGGTCTGTACAGATTGTGCCAGGAATATTTCAGACGGGATTTCGTTGGACAATTCCACGCTTTATACGATGCAGTACATAGAGATCAGTACGATCGAGAAGCTGTATACATTTACAGTCAGCAGGGAAGTACTGGAAAAGCTGTCCGGGATCATGGAACGATATTGTCTGCTTTATGTGGAAAAAAGGTTCAAGTCCCTGGAGATTCTTGAGACATTGGTGTAGCAAATCGAGTGAAAATGGCAGGGAATCCAGGAATGGCTTGAAAAACGGGATGAAGCCGTTATAATAGTTACCAGTTGATGAAAAAGAATGTGAGGAACAAAGAATTATGGTAGAAAAGACAATGGATAAAATTGTAGCTCTGGCAAAATCAAGAGGTTTTGTTTACCCGGGGTCTGAAATTTACGGGGGGCTTGCAAATACATGGGATTATGGAAATCTCGGAGTAGAACTGAAGAACAACGTGAAAAAAGCGTGGTGGAAAAAATTCGTACAGGAAAGTCCGTACAATGTAGGTGTGGACTGCGCGATCCTGATGAATCCACAGACATGGATTGCATCCGGACATCTGGGCGGATTCAGTGATCCGTTGATGGATTGTAAAGAATGTAATGAAAGATTCCGCGCAGATAAGCTGATCGAAGATTACGCACAGAAGAATGGAATCGAACTGGAAGGAAGCGTGGATGCATGGAGCAAGGAGCAGATGTCTGCTTATATTGAAGAGCATGATATCAAATGTCCTTCCTGCGGAAAACACAACTTTACAGAGATCCGTGAGTTCAACCTGATGTTCAAGACATTTCAGGGTGTTACAGAGGACGCAAAGAATGTCGTATATTTAAGACCTGAGACAGCACAGGGAATCTTTGTAAACTTTAAGAATGTACAGCGTACATCAAGAAAGAAGATTCCGTTTGGTATTGCGCAGATCGGAAAATCTTTCCGTAATGAGATCACACCGGGGAATTTTACATTCCGTACAAGAGAGTTTGAGCAGATGGAGCTGGAGTTCTTCTGTGAACCTGGTACAGATCTGGAATGGTTTAACTACTGGAAGAGCTTCTGCCTGAACTGGCTGAGTTCTCTGGGACTCAAGGATGACGAAGTCCGTTATCGTGACCATGATGCAGAAGAATTGTCATTCTACAGCAAAGCGACTACTGACGTGGAATTTTTGTTCCCGTTCGGATGGGGAGAGCTGTGGGGAATCGCTGACAGAACAGACTACGATCTGACACAGCATCAGGAAGTATCCAAACAGGATCTTACTTATTTTGATGATGAGAAGAAAGAAAAATACATCCCATACGTGATCGAGCCGTCTCTTGGTGCAGACCGTATGGTACTGGCATTCCTTTGCAGCGCATACGACGAGGAAGAACTGGAAGGCGGAGATACACGTACGGTTCTGCATTTCCATCCGGCACTGGCTCCTGTCAAGATTGGTGTGCTTCCGCTGTCTAAAAAGCTCAATGAAGGCGCTGAGAAGGTGTTTGCAGAACTGAGCAAGACTTACAACTGCGAATTTGATGACAGAGGAAATATCGGAAAACGCTATCGCCGTCAGGATGAGATCGGTACACCGTTCTGTGTGACTTATGATTTCGATTCAGAAGAAGATGGTGCAGTGACTGTTCGTGACAGAGATACAATGGAACAGGAACGTGTAAAAATTGAAGATCTGAAAGCATACTTTGAGAAAAAGTTTGAGTTTTAGTATGAGGCTGCCGCACATGTTGTGCGGCAGTTTTTTTTGGCAGAAGTACTTCTCCAGCTACTCTGGCAAAAATATATAAGATGTGCTTCTTAATAATGATAGGAAATATTCATAACAGCTTATATTTTCATTTTGAAAACAATGTGCTATGATGAACATATGTTGAAGACAACAGAATATTGAAAATTCTTCAAGATACATTTGCAGGACGGGAAACCTGTTTAGCCTCTGGCCGGTGTATCTTTTTTGTTACTCAAAACAACAGGAGGATTTAAAAGAATGGAAAGAACAACAGTAGAAAATCTGAAGGAACTGATTCGTGCAGGACGTGCAAAGACACCTGCAACAAAAGTGATCATGGGAGGAACTCTGGTCAATGTTATGTCTGAGGAGATCTATCCGGCAGATATCGCAGTTTACAAAGACACGATTGTAGCAGTGGGAGATGTGAAAGAGTATATCGGGGAAGAGACAGAAGTGATCGATGCAAAGGGCAGGTATCTGGTGCCGGGTATGATTGATGGTCATATTCACAGCGAGTGCAGCAAGCTGAGCATTACAAGCTATGCAAAAGCAGTTGTGCCAAGAGGGACTACAAGCATGATTTCCGGTCTGGACGAATATATTTCCGTATCAGGTCTGGAAGGACTGCAGGAAGTACAAAAGGAGGTACAGGCGAGTCCTCTGAAAGTGTTCTGGGGAGCACCGTATAAGACACCATATACAATTCCTCAGTCTACTGTAGCATTTAACTTTACAAAAGAGGTACATGAAGAGGTACAGAAATGGCCGCAGTGTTACGGAGTATGGGAGACAGTAAGAGAGTTTATCCAGGAAGAGGATGAAAACACACTGGGAGCAATCGCAGAAGCATTCAAGAACCGTCTGCCGGTATTTGGATGTGCACCGATGGCAAGAGGCAATGATCTGAACGGATACCTGTGTGCAGGAGTGCGCCTGGATCATGAAAGCTACGACCACGAGGAAGTTGTAGAGAAGATGAGAAAAGGAATGCACATGCTGATCCGCGAGTCTTCCGTAACACATTTCCTGGCAGAGAATATCAGAGCAGTGACAGAGGTAAATCCGGCATTTGCAAGAAGAGTCAGCTTCTGTACAGATGATGTGACAGCAAGTGATGTTCTGGAAAAAGGACATCTGGACAATGTGGTACGTCTGGCGATCCAGGCAGGAGTCAAACCGATGACTGCGATCCAGATGGCAACGATCAACAGTGCGGAAGCATACCGCATTGATCACATGGTAGGATCCATCTGCCGGGAAGAATTGCGGATATCCTGTTTGTAGACGATCTGGAAGCATTTGGAATCAAAGAAGTCATGACAAACGGAAAGATGGTGGCAAAAGACCATAAGCTTACGTATGATCTGAAAGCACCGGAGAGAAGCTCTGTGTTAAAAGGCGAGTTAAAATGTAAACTGACAACAAAAGAAGATTTTGAATACAAGACATCTGTTCAGAACGGAGAAGCAAAAGTACTTTCCATGGATGTAAAAGGACCGTTTGTGAGAAAGAGAAAAGATGTTGTTTTAAAAGTTGAAAACGGAATCGTACTTCCGGATGTGGAGCAGGACGTGGCAATGGTATCTGTTCTGGAGAGATTTGGAAGAAACGGAAATAAATCACTTGCATTTTGTTCCGGATGGAAATTAAAGAAAGGTGCCATGGCATCTTCTGCAGCACCGGATGACAACAATCTGGTCGTGATGGGAGTCAGCGCAGAGGATATGTCGATCGCAGCCAACTATCTGATTGAGCAGGGCGGCGGTCAGGTTGTTGTGGCCGACGGAGAAATTTTGGAATTCCTTCCTCTTCCAGTCGGAGGAATTGTCAGTGATGAAGAACCAGAGGTCATTGCCGCACAGGAGAAGAAGATCGATCAGGCAGCGAGAATGTTAGGATCTGATCTGCCGGATCCAATGATGTACATGTTCTTTTTGCCAATCACGGCAATCCCGGATTACGCGATCACGGATGTAGGACCGGTTGACTATCTTGCACTCACAACATTTGATCCGGTTTTGGAAGTAAACGAAAAATAAATCCAAGGAGGACATTGGTATGAAGAAAGAAGAATTAAAAAAACTGATCGACACAGCAGCGGGAAGAATCCCAGCAGACACGGTGATCAAGAACTGTCAGGTAGTGAATGTTTTTTCCGGAAAGATCCAGAAGGGCGATATCGCTCTTTGCGGAGATAAAATCGCAGGAATCGGAGAGTATCAGGGTGTGAAAGAAATTGATGCGCAGGGAAGATATGCGGTTCCGGGATTTATTGACAGCCATATTCATATTGAATCTGCCTATGTCAGCCCGGAAGAGCTTGGAAGACTGTTAGTACCTCATGGAGCTGCCACGATCATCGCAGATCCTCACGAGATCGTCAATGTCTGCGGGATCAGAGGACTCGATTATATGATGGAGGCGGCAAAAGGAACAGCACTTGATATCAAATATATGCTGCCATCCTGTGTGCCTGCAACTCCGTTTGAACACGCAGGAGCAGAGATCAATGCGCCGGAGATGGAAGAGCCGATTCAAAGAGAGGGCATTCTTGGACTTGGAGAATTTATGAATTTCCCGGGCGTTATTCAGGCAGATGAGAGCGTACTGGACAAGCTGATGACTGCAAAAGAGGAAGGGAAACTGATCGATGGTCACGGACCTGGAATTGATGGAAAGGATCTGAATGCATATTCTGCAGCAGGTATTCTGGCAGACCACGAGTGTTCTACGGTGGAGGAGATGGAAGCGCGTCTGGAACGTGGTATGTATATTCTGCTCAGACAGGGATCTGCCTGCCATAATTTGAGACCGCTGTTAAAAGGAGTGACACCGGAGAACAGCAGAAGATGTCTGCTCTGTTCAGACGACAGGCAGCCAAAGACGATCTTAAAAGACGGACATCTGGACAATCACTTGAAGATCTGTGTGGAAGAAGGGCTGGACGCAGTGACAGCAATCCGGATGGCAACATTGAATGCGGCGGAATGCTTCCGGCTTCATGACAGAGGTGCGATCGCACCGGGATACCGTGCCGATGTCGTGCTTCTGGATGACTTGAAAGACTTCCGGGTGGAGAAGGTATGGATCGCAGGAGAGCTGACTGCAGATAACGGAAAGTATCTGCCGGAGGTTGCACCATACGATATTTCTTCTGTGAAAGGAAGCGTGATCGTAAAAGATTTTTCAGCAGAAAAGTTTAAAATGCATTTGACAAGTGATGAAGTGAATGTGATCGAGATTCTTCCGGGAGGAGTTGTGACGAAAAAGGCAGCAGCGCACATTCAGTTGGATGAAAACGGTGAATTTGTAAGAAATCCCAAAGAAGATCTTGTAAAAGTAGCGGTTGTAGAACGGCATCAGGGAACCGGCAATGTAGCTTGCGGATTCTTAAAAGGATATGGAATCAAAGAGGGTGCTGTGGCACTGTCTGTTGCGCATGATTCTCACAATATTATCGTGGTCGGAGTCAATGACGAAGAGATGGAATTTGCAGTAAACAGCCTGATTGCGCAGGAAGGCGGGATTGTCCTTGTAAAAGAAGGAAAGGTGATCGAACAGATGCCGATGCCGATCGCAGGACTGATGAGCGATCAAAGCGGCGAGTGGGTAGATGAAAAGCTTACAAGTATTCATGAAAAAGCATATACAGAGCTTGGCATCTGTGGAGATGTGGAACCGGTGATGACATTATGTTTTATGTCCCTGGCAGTGATTCCGGAGATCAAACTGACAGATATGGGCTTGTTCGATGTCACAACGTTTTCATTTATTCCGGTAGAAATCTCCAGATAGAGAAACAAAGAAGATAAAGGAATGGGAAAATGGGAAAACAAAAGACATTAGTGCCGTGGTTTCAGCGCGGTGACATTGGTGGAATGACATATTCCATCACCAATAATATTGTAAATTACCTGATCGTGATTGCAACACTTTCGGGAGTACTGGAGTGGCCGGACAAAATTGTATACGGGTATGTGATCCCGGGAATGTCTATCGGACTGCTCTGTAGTGGAGTTTACTATGCTTATATGGGAAGAAGATTATCCAAAAAAGAAGGTCGTGCGGATGTTACGGCACTTCCTTCCGGAGTTTCCACACCGGCAATGTTTGTGATGCTATACGGCGTGATCATGCCGCTTCATTATGCATTGAATGATGCAGAACTTGCATGGTCAGCTGCTGTGGCAGCCTGCTTTATCGGCGGAGCAGTCGAGTTTTTGGGTGGATTTATCGGACCATGGATGAAGAAAAAACTGCCGAGAGCAGCGCTCCTTGGAACTGTGGCGGGAATCGGATTTATCTGGATGGCAACACAGGGTGTGTTTGATGTATTCGGCGATCCGCTGATCGGACTTCCGATTTTGTTTGTGGCAATGGTCGGTATTTTTGGAGGCTATTTATTTCCAAAGCAGATTCCTCCGCTTGTCGTTGCGATTGTAGGTGGGATCATTTATGCATTCTGCCTGGGAAGAACAACCGTAGATTTCAGCGGAATCGGTTTCTATATTCCGAATCCTGTTAACGGAATCCAGCATCTGATCAATGGTGTGGCAGTTGTTGCTCCTTATCTGACGATCGTGATTCCGGTGGAAATCTACAATTTTATCGAGACCATGGACAATGTAGAGGCGGCAAATGCAGCGGGAGATAATTACAGTGTCAGAGAAACACAGTTTGCGGACGGAATCTGTACGATGCTTTCCGCAATTTGCGGAGGTGTCGTGCCAAATACAGTATGGCTTGGACATGCAGGCCTGAAAAAAGCCAAAGCAGGTGTTGGATATGCACTGGTGTCAGGTCTGGTACTGGGAGCGGCAGGAATCTTCGGTCTGTTTACGTTCTTAAGCAACATGGTTCCGCCGGCAGTATGTGCAGTGACATTTTTATGGTGTGCGATCGTCATGGTTGCACAGGCTTTTAAAGACTGTGACAAAAAGCATTATGCGGCAGTTGGAATCGCGATGGTTCCGCCGGTTGCTGATTATCTGTATACACAGATCACAGGAAGTGTGGGACTGGCAGGTTATATGACAGAGGTAATGCCGTCAGGACTGGCAGAATACAATGCAGAAGTAACGCAGATGATTAAGGATGCGGGGGTTATGTGGAACGGAGTACCTGCGGTGAAATCAGGAGCGATCATCATTGGAATTCTGTTAGGAACAATGACAGTGTTCATTATTGACAAGCAGCTTCATAAAGTGGCAATCACGGCAGTAGTAGGCTATGTGCTTGCGTGTTTTGGATTTATTCACAGTGCAGGACTTGGATTCAATCCTGCTTCACCGTTTGCAATTGGATATCTGATCGTGGCGGTACTGGCTATCATCCTTCATCAGGGACGGAAATCCTGGTTTGAGGGACCGGATGATTTTGATTATGTATAAAGCAGGCAGTCTCTTGTATTTCGGAACAGGAAATAGTATACTAGGGAAAAAGACAACAGAAAGGAATCAAAACAGCTATGGAAAAAACATTATGGCAGATATATGATGATGCACAGCTTGCAGAGCTTGATACTCTGACAGCAGATTACAAAAAATTTCTGGATGCAGGAAAAACAGAGAGAGAATGTGTGACAGAAGTGATCCGCATTGCAGAAAAAGAAGGTTATGTAGACTTAAATAAGAAGGATACACTGCAGGCAGGAGATAAAGTATATATGGATTGGATGGGGAAATCCATCGTGTTATTCCAGATTGGAGAGGATTCTCTGGAAAAAGGAATGAACATTCTTGGAGCACATGTTGACTCTCCTCGTTTGGATCTCAAACAGAATCCATTATATGAAGAAAGTGGATTCGCATACTTTGATACACACTATTATGGCGGAATCAAAAAATATCAGTGGGTGACACTTCCGCTTGCAATTCACGGAGTTGTAGTGAAAAAAGATGGAACAAAGGTCAATGTTGTGATTGGTGAAAAAGAAGAAGATCCGGTATTTGCAATTACAGATCTTCTGCCACATCTCGGATCTAAGCAGATGGAGAAAACAGCAGCCACAGTGATCGAAGGAGAGGCTCTGGATATCCTGGTTGGAAGTGCTCCGCTTTGCGGCGAAGAAAAAGATGCAGTTGCAGCGAATGTTCTGAAATTGTTAAAAGAGACATATAGTATGGAAAAAGAAGATCTCATGTCTGCAGAGCTGGAGATTGTTCCGGCAGGAAAAGCACGTGACTGCGGTCTGGATAAGAGTATGGTGATCGGATACGGTCAGGATGACAGAGTCTGCGCATTCACTTCCCTGATGGCAATGCTGCACACAGAGAATAAGAAAAGAACATCCTGCTGCATCCTGGTGGATAAAGAAGAGATCGGAAGCGTTGGAGCAACTGGAATGCAGTCCCGCTTCTTTGAAAATGCAGTTGCAGAGATTCTGGACAAGTGCGGAGAGTTTTCTGAATTAAAACTTCGCCGTGCGATGGCAAATTCTACAATGATCTCATCAGACGTAGGAGCTGCATTTGATCCGATGCACGCAGACGTTTATGACAAGAGATCCAATCCGTTCTTTGGAAAAGGTATGGTGCTCAACAAACACACAGGTGCCAGAGGAAAAGGTGGTTCCAATGATGCGAATGCAGAATACATCGCAAAATTGAGACATGTATTTGATGAAAATAAGGTTGCGTTCCAGCTGACAGAGATGGGCAAGATTGATGCCGGCGGCGGCGGAACGATCGCTTATATTCTTGCAAACTTCGGAATGGAAGTGATCGACGGCGGTGTTGCAGTGCTGAGCATGCACTCCCCTTGGGAAGTTTCAAGCAAGGCAGATGTATATGAAGCTTACCGCGGATACTGTGCATTCTTAAAAGATATGAAATAAGATATAAAAAGGGAGATGTTCGTGTGGGACATCTCCCTTTTGTAGTGGCACGAAAGAAACATGTGTTCCTGATAGAGTGGCATGAATGAAGTTTACTGGTATTATGCAAAGTGTATAAAAATGAGGTGGGAATTTCAATATTTACCCTTGTAAATGCTGAAAAATGAAAGCTGGAATGATAAAAGTAACTAAAAAACAGATGTAAAAATTGTACATAATTATGTACAAAAGTCTTGACGTATTTCGGCAAAACCATTAAAATATTATATGCGACTTAGTGCAAATTTATTTGAAAAAAATTATAGGAGGTCGTTGAAAAATGGCAACAAAATGGGTGTATATGTTCACCGAAGGTAACGCAACAATGAGAAACCTTCTCGGTGGAAAAGGCGCAAACCTTGCAGAAATGACAAGTCTGGGACTCCCGGTACCACAGGGATTCACAGTTACAACAGAAGCTTGTACACAGTATTACGAAGATGGCAGAAAGATCAATGATGAGATTATGGCGCAGATCATGGATGCAATCGTAAAACTGGAAGAAATCACAGGAAAGAAATTCGGAGATAAAGAAAATCCGCTGCTCGTTTCCGTACGTTCCGGAGCAAGAGCTTCTATGCTGGTATGATGGATACAATCCTCAACCTTGGATTAAACGAAGAAGTTGTTGAGACTCTGGCAGAGGCATCTGGAAATGCACGCTGGGCTTGGGACTGCTACAGAAGATTCATTCAGATGTATTCTGACGTAGTTATGGAAGTAGGTAAAAAATACTTCGAAGAGCTCATCGACAAGATGAAAGAAGAAAAAGGTGTAAGCCTTGACGTTGAACTGACAGCAGAAGACTTAAAGACTTTAGCAGGACAGTTCAAAGCTGAATATAAAGAAAAAATCGGTACAGATTTCCCTTCAGACGCAAAAGAGCAGTTGATGGGAGCTGTAAAAGCTGTATTCCGTTCATGGGACAACCCAAGAGCGAATGTATACCGTCGTGACAACGATATCCCATATTCATGGGGAACAGCTGTTAACGTACAGATGATGGCATTCGGTAACATGGGAGATGACTGTGGAACAGGTGTTGCATTTACAAGAGACCCTGCTACAGGAGAGAACGGACTCTTTGGAGAGTTCCTGACAAACGCACAGGGAGAAGACGTTGTTGCCGGAGTTCGTACTCCAATGCACATTTCCGAAATGGAACAGAAATTCCCGGAAGCATTTGCTCAGTTTAAAGAAGTATGCAATACTCTGGAGAAACACTACAGAGATATGCAGGATATGGAGTTTACTGTAGAACATGGTAAACTGTATATGCTTCAGACACGTAATGGTAAGAGAACAGCACAGGCTGCTTTAAAGATCGCTTGTGACCTTGTTGATGAGGGAATGAGAACAGAAGAAGAAGCTGTTGCTATGATCGATCCTAGAAACCTTGACACTCTGCTTCACCCACAGTTTGATGCTGCTGCATTAAAAGCTGCAACACCAATGGCAAAAGCACTCGGAGCATCTCCAGGAGCTGCTTGCGGTAAAGTTGTATTCACAGCAGATGACGCTGTAGAGTGGGCTGCAAGAGGAGAAAAAGTAATCCTTGTTCGTCTGGAGACATCTCCGGAAGACATCACAGGTATGAAATCTGCTCAGGGTATCCTGACAGTACGTGGTGGTATGACATCTCACGCTGCCGTTGTTGCACGTGGAATGGGTACATGCTGTGTATCTGGATGTGGAGACATCGTGATGGACGAAGCAAACAAGAAATTCACATTAAACGGAAAAGAATACCACGAAGGAGATGCAATTTCTCTGGACGGATCTACAGGAAATATCTATGACGGAATCATCCCTACAGTTGATGCTACAATCGCTGGAGAATTCGGAAGAATCATGGGATGGGCTGATAAATACAGAACAATGAAAGTTCGTACAAATGCAGATACACCTGCAGATGCTAAGAAAGCTCGCGAACTGGGAGCAGAAGGTATCGGACTTTGCCGTACAGAGCATATGTCTTCGAAGGAAACAGAATTGATGCATTCCGTGAGATGATCTGTTCTGAGACTGTAGAAGAAAGAGAAGCAGCACTTGAGAAGATCCTTCCGGAACAGCAGGGAGACTTCGAAGCACTGTATGAGGCACTGGAAGGAAATCCGGTTACTATCCGTTTCCTTGATCCACCGCTTCATGAGTTCGTTCCTACAGAGGAAGAGGACATCAAGAAACTGGCTGACGCTCAGGGCAAAACTGTTGAGCAGATCAAAGCAATCATCGATGGACTTCATGAGTTCAACCAATGATGGGACACCGTGGATGCCGTCTGGCAGTTACATATCCGGAGATTGCTAAGATGCAGACAAAAGCTGTAATCCGTGCAGCTATCAATGTACAGAAAGCGCATCCGGACTGGACAGTAAAACCAGAGATTATGATTCCATTGGTTGGAGAGATCAAAGAGCTTAAATACGTGAAGAAATTCGTAGTTGAGACAGCTGACGCTGAGATCGCTGCTGCAGGAAGTGACCTGAAATACGAAGTTGGTACAATGATCGAGATCCCAAGAGCTGCTCTTACAGCTGATGAGATCGCGAAAGAAGCTGACTTCTTCTGCTTCGGTACAAACGACCTGACACAGATGACATTCGGATTCTCTCGTGATGATGCAGGAAAATTCCTGGATGCTTACTATGATGCTAAGATCTTTGAAAACGATCCATTTGCAAAACTGGATCAGACAGGTGTTGGTAAACTCATGGATATGGCAATCGCATTAGGAAAACCGGTAAATCCAAACCTGCACGTAGGAATCTGTGGAGAGCACGGTGGAGATCCAAGCTCTGTTGAATTCTGCAACAAACTTGGTCTTGATTATGTATCCTGCTCACCATTCCGTGTGCCGATCGCTCGCCTTGCTGCTGCACAGGCTGCTATCGCAGAAAAGAATGCATAATTCTTTATCACACTGTTGAGAATAAAATATGTAATATAAAAGGGGGTTCTGTTCGGTATATGCCGGGCGGAACCTCTTTTGTCTGAAAGGATTATGGAAGGATGAAAAGAAAAATAGGAATTGCGGCGGCAATCATTCTGGCTTTATTTGTCGTAACGGGATGCCAGAAACAGGAAGAGACTCCAAAGAAATCAGAACAGAAGAAAACAGAAGCTTCTGAAGAACTTTTAAGCGGAACACACCACGCAGAAATCCAGGTCAAAGATTATGGAACGATTACAGTGGAATTAGATGCGGATACAGCACCGATCACTGTAACCAATTTTGTGAATCTTGCAAAAGACGGATTCTATGACAATCTTACATTTCACAGGATCATGGACGGGTTTATGATTCAGGGAGGTGATCCGAATGGCGACGGAACAGGAGGAGCGGATCAGACGATCAAAGGAGAATTTTCCAGCAATGGAGTAGAGAATGAAATCTCTCATACAAGAGGAACGATTTCTATGGCCAGAGCGCAGGATCCGGACAGCGCAAGTTCACAGTTTTTTATTGTTCAGGAGGACAGTGACTATTTGGATGGGAATTATGCAGCGTTTGGGCATGTGACAAGCGGCATGGAGATCGTGGATCAGATTTGCAAGGATGTTCCCGTAGAAGATGATAATGGAACAGTCAAGGCTGAAAATCAACCGGTCATCGAGAAAATCACGATAACAGATTAAAGTCGGCAGAGCCTTTGACAGAGTAAAATCTGAAAAGCAAATCATATATTGACATATGAAGAATTTAGTGTTACTCTCAATATACTTTTAGGAATCAGGAGGAAGAAAAATGAATCATAGAGTAAGATCTGTTTTAGCAGCTGTTTTGATCATGGTTGTCAGCATTTTGCTTCCTTCTGATTTTCAGTTTGAAAATACAGATAGATTTGTGAAAGAACAAAGCTCAAGTATACAGATGACGGCACAGTATACCGATGGCATAGAAAAGAAAGTTCTTCATGATAATTATCTGCGTTTGGAGAATCCAAGAGAAGCAATTTCTGCGCAGAGTGCGGAACAGCGTAAGAGCACGCAGAGATTGCCGATGGAACTGCTTTTATTTCTGATATTCTCTTTTGTGGTATGCTTAAAGAGAGTCTTTTTTTCGTGCATTCAATTCTATACACTTCCTTTCACGCGATTTCTGTGTGAATACGATATCCTATTGGAGAAGGATGGAAAAAAACGAGATCTTGCTTTCGGAATCTAAAAATATGAAATATTGAAAGAAAGCGGGAAAAATGAAAAATAAAAAATTACATATATGGATTGCTCTTGCAGTAATCGTCTTTTTTTGTGTGCATTGCAGTTTTTGGATGCGGAGAGGATATTAAAGGAATTCGCGACATGCGTTTTGGGATTGATATCCGCGGAGGCGTAGAGGCGGTTTTTGAACCGTCAGGTTTGAAGAAAAAGCTGACAGCAGAACAGTTGGAGATGGCAAGAGAGGTCATCGAAACTCGTCTGGATTCACAGAATATATTAGATCGTGAAGTAACGGTGGATGAGAAAGCAGGAGATGTGATTGTCAGATTCCCATGGAAATCTGATGAAAAGAATTTTGATCCGGAAACAGCGATCCAGGAACTGGGTGAGATGGCCGAGCTGACATTTCGCGGACCGGATAATACAGTTTACATCAAAGGTTCGGATGTTTCCAGAAGTCAGGTTGCAGTAGACCAGCAGAAAAACTATGTCGTAGAACTGGAATTTAGCAGCGAAGGTGCGAAGAAATTTGCAGATGCAACAGAGAAGCTTGTAGGACAGCAAATTCTTTAGGTTAGAATCGATGATGGGGTAAACGAAAAAGCAGTTTTGACATTTCAGTGAACTGCCCCTTCGTTTACTCCATTTTCGATTTGACCTAATTGAACAAAGTGAGCGTCCGAGTAGA
>ENA-OQJX01000351-OQJX01000351.1-human-gut-metagenome-genome-assembly--contig:-NODE-351-length-27054-cov-5.042745_pt1 | contig 27054 bp, 27 predicted proteins | sample MGYA00242615_ERZ504782 | MGnify/ENA primary metagenome ERZ504782 (study PRJEB26092, sample SAMD00036354) | human gut metagenome | host: Homo sapiens | study: EMG produced TPA metagenomics assembly of... | reverse complement strand
GAAAATCCAATCGAAGTCTAATAGAGATACAATAAAATAGCAAACTCTTCCTGTCAACTTTATATTCGTTGATAAGAAGAGTTTGTTGTTTTATGAATCTACAATGTGTACTTTATCGGAAGCTTACCGATAGTTAACGGACAAGCATCGATTGGATATGCGACAGGCATCGGTTTTGAGTCCGATGCCTGTCATCCCATCAGTCGATCTTCAGTTTCATTATCGTAATCGAGTTCGGAGGAAAATTGTATACTCTGGGACCACTCAATGAGAAGGATATTTCTTTTGTCTTCGGTACGACCACATCAGGTTTGTCATAGGTATTACGCGCTTCGGGATCTCCTGTGAGCTGAATAATCTCCGCCGTATTTTTGACACTGACACCTTGCAAGTTCAGTTCCGTTTTCTCTTCGTGCTGGGTCGTGTTGATCACTTTTAGTATAATCGTATGCGTTTCCTTATCCAGCGCTGCAGTGGAGACCAATGAAGGTATGCCGGGAAGTATCGTCTCATGGACCAGCGTGTCATTCACGAAACAACCGATTTGTTCGCCTTTGCAAGCGATCTTCACATTATACCAACGATTGCTTTGGAAGGGATAAAGGACAGGTGTACGCAACGTGTCCCTCACTCCTCCCGCCTGGCGGTAGAACTCGACAGCACCAGAACCGATCGTCAATCCGATATAGTCATTCTGTTCTCCGGGCAACCCGTTGTCACGCACACGGAATTGGATTTGTCCACTCCCCTTCGTCCTCCTGATATCCGCCGAGAAGGTGTAGTCATAGGTAGACGGATCACCTAAAAGAATGTAGTTCCACCTGTTTGCAACCGGTATCAACGTACCCTGTCCAACTGTCCAGCCTCCAGTCATGACAGTCCCTTCCTTAACCGGCAAGTTATCTATTTTCACCTCCTTAAACTCATAGCTATTATCGAACATTTCGATACCGGCACGTCCGAAGGTAACCTGGGGTTTCTGATAGGTGCGGACTTCAGTCTTTAACACCTCGTCTCCCCTGTTGCTGCCAAACATTTGCAATAGATGGTAAGAAGGAGAAAGAGCGATTTGTTCACCGTCAAAAAGATAGCCGGATAACGATCCATCTTGTATTTCGTATTCCCCAAAACCGGGCATAAGCTAAACGCTTCACGATCTCCTGTCCGTTCTCTGCTCCTGCAAGAAAGCAAGCCTCCCCGATGGCAACTCGCAAACTTCCGGGAGCAGCCCCGCCGGACAAGCTGAATTCTCCGATAAAGGCAGGAGGCATCCGGCGCGTATACCGTCCGGCAACAAAACGGTTGTGATTAGAGATCAAAAATGATTCACTCGAATAAAAATGAGTATCCGACCATTCATTCCTGCTCTTCCCTCTTACATCAGAACTACTTATCACCGTAATGTCTGGATAAGCCTCCTGGATCGCTTTTTTAAACAACTCAAAACGCTTGGTATATTCCAGTCCGTAATTTTCACTGCCGATCTCCACATACTTCAATCCGAAAGGTTCCGGATGTCCATGAGCAGCCCGCAAGGCTCCCATAATGGAATCGGCCGGTTCATTGGCATAAGCGATAGCGTCCAAGGCATCCTGTACCAATTTCCCCATCGCCGTTATATCTTCATAACGTGGACGGCGGCTTTGGTTGGTCACACCGCAATTAATGACATAGACTGGTTCGGCATCCAAATCTTCACACATCTGGAGATATTCATGATAGCCGACACCGTTTGTCGTACCGTATGCCCATACATTCCAAAAATGTTTACGTTCGGCAATATCTCCTACCGTCTCACGCCAAACCGGATAGGTCCCGGCCGTATATCCTTCTACAAAACTTCCGCCAGGGAAGCGAATGAACGCAGGCTTCAATGCTGCAATCAGCTCCATCAGTTCCGGACGCAATCCGTTCGGACGGCCTTTCCATGTCTTTTGTGGAAGTAGGGAAACGACATCCAGCCAGAAAACAGCCGAGCTGTCAGTCGTTATCGCCAGCACGGCTTTATTCGTATTCGAGGTTGCAGTAAAAGTATGCCTGTACTTCCTCCATTCATAGGCTGGTGCCACCCGGAACACTTCGCTGAAGGTTGTCTCACCGGTAGAATCGGCTAAAGTCAGGCTTACAGTTTTCGGAACCATAGAAGCGCCTTTCATATAAAAAGACAAATCATATTTCTCGCCTTTCCGAAGCGGTATCCCTCTATATCCTTCGGCGATGACACCTCCTTTTCCCGACTCAGCCGAAGCGGACACCGAAACCAGCAGAGAACGCCGGTTCTTGTCATTAATCAATTCCTTAGTGTCAGGATACATATAAGACGTCGCAGAAAAGCGGCGCCACCCCGGCACCGAATCAGAACGTAAGAAGGGAATAACCCATCCATTCGGGGTAGTCAGAACCCGGCGGACAGGATCGTATGGGCAATTCAAGGGAGGAACTCCATCTTCAAAGCTCCGGTTTTGTATCAGTTCCGCATAAATACCGCCATCCACCGCATGGTTGATTTCCTCAATGGTCAAACCATACAGTTCCTTATTCACAGGTATTGTCAAACCATCCCCCTCTACCAGAATAGAAGATGTTACAGGCATTTCCGGCTGACACCCGGCTAATATGAGTGCTAAAAGAACCAAATTCACTTTCATGGTGCAAACTTAAAGAATAATTTCAATAAAAAGCCCCATCTCATCCTATATCAAGCGTTTTAGCTGTGTACACTTAATATATAAAAGAAATATTTTTCAGAAATGGAATTTATTTTAGGGAAAAAGACGATTATATCGACAGAATTAAATACATTTGTATCATTGATAGTATTTGAATATCAAGAAAAGTACAGAATCGAATGGAAAACTTAGCATCACAATATACTGTATTAGTGGTAGACGATGTGCCAACTAACGTTATGCTTGTGCAAGCGATACTGAAAAAAGAAGGTTATACGCTACTGACGACAGACAGCGGAGCTAAAGCGCTACGCATTGCCCAGGAAAGGCATCCCAATCTTATTTTGCTCGATATTATGATGCCGGAGATGGACGGATATGAGGTACTGCAGCATTTGAAAAGCAATCCGGAGACCAACAACATTCCTGTCATTATCATGTCAGCCTTGAGTGATATGCAAAGTATTGTAAAAGGTTATCAATTGGGGGCAACAGAATATGTAACAAAACCTTTTCAACGGGAAGAATTGGTGAAACGTGTCGCCCACCGTTACGAACTGTTCAGTATTAAACGTATCAAGCAGGAACTTGAAAACACGATTGAATCCCGCGACACGCTCTATTCCGTTATTGCACACGATTTGCGCTCTCCACTCGGCTCTTTGAAGATGATGAATAATGCCATCCTGATGATGGTCGATAAGAATCAGGTTAGCGACGAGGTATACGAAATGCTTCAGATGATGAACAAGACATCGGAAGAGATATTCCAACTTCTCGACAACCTCTTGAAATGGGCGAAGAACCGCCTGAACAAACAGAACATTTACAGACAGCAAGTCGACATCAACAGCATAGTCAACAGCACTGCCGAGATATTTATTCCGATGGCTACCCAGAAAGGCATATCCATCACACTTGAAGGTCTGGATAAAGAACTGATGGGATCGACAGATATCGATATGGTAAAGACAATCGTCCGCAACCTGGTTTCCAACGCAGTCAAGTTCAGCTACGAAAAAGGGGTGATTGCGGTATCAACCAAAACAGACGGGGATTTTGTTGTTGTCAGTGTGAAAGATTCGGGTAAAGGGATCAAAAAGGAAGACCAAGGTAAGCTGCTGAAGCAAAACACTCATTTTACTTCTTATGGGACGAATAACGAAAAGGGGTCCGGCTTGGGACTAATGCTGTGCAAAGACTTTATCGAACAGCTCGGCGGCAAGCTGTGGTTCGATTCCGAAGAAGGGAAAGGCACCACCTTCTATTTCTCCTTGAAAGCGTTGAATCAAGAATAACAAAAATAGCATATATAAAGCAAAAGGAGGTGTGTCAAAATCCCCTTTTGCTTCATATAATATTATCCGGTAATTGCTTTCCGGCTTCCTTTTTGGGGATATTTACGAAACAGACTCCACCATTTCAATTTTAATACACCAAACAGTGCCTCCCCAAAGATAGAGGAGTTCATCTTAGAAGTGCCTAATACACGGTTGATAAAGATAATGGGAACTTCCACAATTTTATAACCACACTTATACGCCGTAAACTTCATTTCTATCTGGAACGCATATCCTTTGAAATGAATACGGTCTAAATCAATCATCTCAAGCACCTCTCGACGATAGCATTTGAAACCGGCTGTCGTATCCTGTACTTTCATTCCGGTAACAAAACGGACATATACGGAAGCATAATAAGACATCAACACACGTCCTAATGGCCAGTTCACGACATTCACACCGTTGCAGTAGCGAGAGCCGACCGCGACATCACCACCCTGTTCCGTACAAGCCGCATATAATTTAGGAAGATCATTCGGATTATGACTGAAGTCTGCATCCATTTCAAATATAAAATCATACTTATGCTCTATAGCCCACTTGAACCCACAAATATAAGCCGTACCCAAACCTAACTTACCTTTACGTTCCACCATGAAAAGGCGTTCGGGGAACTCTTTTTGCAACCGTTTTACAATATCTGCCGTACCATCGGGCGATCCATCATCTATAATCAAAATATGAAATTCTTTCTCTAACCCAAATACAACCCGAATAATATTTTCTATATTCTCCTTCTCGTTATACGTGGGAATAATAACAATACTGTCTGACATAATCCTTCTAAATTTGTAGGGCGAAGGTACATATTTTAATTGATTTAATACTACGCATATCTACTATTTTGAACAAAAACTCTACCTTTGCGAAAAGAACATATCACATTGGAGGTACAAGATTTACTTAGACAATATGCCGCCCATCCGCAAGTGGCAGCATTAAATACCCTGTTAAAAAGCAAAACGTCCCGCAATATATTTCTGAAAGGGCTGAACGGTTCAGGGGCCGCAATGACAATAGCTTCTCTTTTTTTTAAAAGAAGGGGGAGCTACGTGTGTGTGTTGAATGACCTGGAAGAAGCCGGCTACTTTTATCATGACCTGGTGCAGCTCACCGGAGGCGACGGAATCTACTTCTTCCCCTCTGCCTACCGGCGTGCTATCAAATACGGACATGTGGACCCTGCCAACGAAATCCTGCGGACAGAAGTTCTCAGCACATTGCAAGATCCAACTGTTCCTTTCGTCATTATCACCTATCCGGATGCATTGGCAGAAAAAGTGATCTCGCGGGAGGTCCTGAAAGAAAACACACTGAAGATCAGTGTCGGTGAGAAGTTGGACAATATGTTTGTTTCCGACGTACTGGACGAATACGGTTTTGAACAGGTAGATTACGTTTATGAACCGGGACAGTATGCGATGCGTGGCAGTATCTTAGACGTGTTCTCGTTCTCGTATGAATTTCCCTATCGTATCGACTTCTTTGGAAACGAGGTAGAGACGATCCGTTCGTTCGATGTAGAGACACAGCTCTCCAAAGAAAAACTGGACAGTATCTATATCGTGCCCGAAATGACAAAAGGAAACCGGACCAACTCGTCCCTGCTGGATTCACTGCCGTCCGAGACACTACTCGCCAGCAAAGATCTGGCATGGGTAAAAGAGCGTATCGGCAGTATCTGGAATGAAGAGCCGATCATCGGAGACGAGGAATCATTTGCCGACATCGAACAACTACGAGCCAAATTGATTACCGGAGAGGATTTTTTACGTACGGCACTTGGTTTCTGCCGGCTCCATTTCGGTACGCGGGTGACGGGAGTAGCCGATGCCACCCTGACTTTCTCAATGGAAGCACAACCGATTTATCATAAAAATTTTGATTTAGTAAGCGAATCTTTCCATAAATATTTAGAAGACGGCTATACATTATATATACTGAGCGATGTAGAAAAGCAAGCAACCCGTATCCGGGCCATCTTCGAAGATCGGGGAGACAATATACCTTTTACTTCTGTCAACAAAACTATACACGAAGGTTTTGCCGACGAGACTTTGCGTGTCTGTCTTTTCACAGATCACCAGTTGTTCGACCGCTTCCACAAATTCAACCTCAAAAGCGACAAGGCAAGAAGCGGAAAGCTCTCTTTGTCGTTGAAGGAGTTGAACCAATTCACGACCGGTGACTATATCGTACATATCGATCATGGTGTCGGACAATTCGGCGGGCTGGTCCGTACCGAAGTGAACGGAAAAATGCAGGAAGCCATCAGGCTGATTTATCAGAACAACGACATTATATTCGTCAGTATTCATTCTCTCCATAAACTGTCCAAATATAAAGGTAAGGACAGTGGAGAACCGCCCAAGCTGAGCAAGCTCGGAACAGGAGCCTGGGAGAAAATGAAGGAACGTACCAAGTCGAAAGTAAAAGATATCGCCCGCGACCTGATCCTCCTCTACTCCAAACGGAAACAGGAAAAAGGTTTCGCCTACAGTCCGGACAGCTTCATGCAGCACGAACTGGAAGCCAGCTTCATCTACGAAGATACCCCGGACCAGATGAAAGCAACAGCCGATGTCAAAACCGACATGGAGAACGACCGTCCGATGGACCGCCTGATCTGTGGAGACGTGGGCTTCGGAAAAACAGAGGTTGCCATCCGCGCCGCTTTCAAAGCTGTTTCGGACAACAAGCAAGTTGCCGTACTGGTCCCGACTACGGTGTTAGCATTCCAGCATTATCAGACATTCTCCGAACGGTTGAAAGATTTTCCCTGCCGGATCGAATATATCAGCCGGGCACGTACGGCTAAAGAGATAAGAGAAACCCTGAAAGACTTGAAGGAAGGAAAGATCAACATTATCATCGGTACCCATCGCATCGTCGGAAAAGATGTCACATTCAAAGATCTCGGCCTGCTGATTATTGACGAGGAGCAGAAATTCGGCGTATCCGTCAAAGAAAAACTGCGACAGCTGAAGCCAACGTCGATACGCTCACCATGACTGCCACGCCGATTCCCCGTACCCTGCAATTCTCGCTGATGGGAGCCCGCGACTTGTCGAGCATCACGACTCCCCGCCCAACCGCTACCCGGTTCAAACAGAGGTGGAACGTTTCAACCCGGACATCATCCGCGAAGCCATCAATTTCGAGATGAGCCGTAACGGACAGGTTTTTTTCATCAACAACCGCATCCAGAATATTTATGAAATGGAGGCGCTTGTCAAACGCGAAGTGCCAGATGCCCGTATCGCCGTCGGCCACGGACAGATGGAGCCGGACAAGCTGGAAAAAATTATTCTGGATTTCGTCAATTACGAATACGACGTACTGATCGCTACGAGCATTGTAGAGAGTGGCATCGACGTGCCGAATGCAAATACGATCATCATCAATAATGCACAACAGTTCGGATTGTCCGATCTGCATCAATTACGCGGCCGTGTCGGACGAAGTAACCGGAAGGCCTTCTGCTACCTCCTCTCTCCGCCCCTGTCAAGCCTTACGCAGGAAGCACGCCGCCGTTTGCAGGCAATCGAGAATTTTTCAGAGCTGGGAAGCGGTATCCATATCGCCATGCAGGACCTCGACATCCGGGGAGCTGGTAATATGTTAGGAGCTGAACAAAGCGGTTTCATCGCCGACTTGGGCTACGAAACATACCAGAAAATCCTGGAAGAAGCCGTTGACGAACTGAAAGCGGAAGAATTTGCCGACCTATATTCTGATGCCACCAAAAAGCGACCCGACACCGGTAGCGAATATGTCCGTGAAACCTATATCGAAAGTGATTTGGAACTGATGTTCCCACCAACCTATATCCCGAATGATTCCGAGCGTGTTTCCCTCTATCGTGAATTGGACAAGATGGAGGAAGAACGTGATATCCTCGCTTTTACCGAACGTCTGAAAGACCGTTTCGGGAAAGTACCGAAAGAAGGGAAAGAGCTGATCCGTGTTGTTCGCCTTCGCCGTATGGCAAAGACGTTGGGTATGGAAAAAGTCATTCTGAAAAAAGGACAGATGAGCATCTTTCTCGTCACCAATCCCGAAAGTCCTTATTATGAGAGCGAAGCTTTCGACAAACTACTCGGCTTCATCCAAAAGCATCCGCGTGAATGCACACTTCGCGAACAAAACGGGAAACGCAGTATCGTGATCAAAAACGTACCGACAGTAGAAACGGCTTGCGGTTACTTAGATGAGATCGGGAAAGTACAAATACAAAAATAAATTAAATATGAAGAAGACAATTATAGACCTTTTCGAAAGTTCAGTAAGACGATATCCCGATAACCCTTTCCTGTGGGAAAAAACCACGAATGCCTTCGAACCTACCACTTATAAGGAAGTTCAGCAACAAGTCTATACTGCCGGTGCCGGACTGATCGCTCTCGGAGTGAAGAAGGGCGACAATATGGCACTCCTTTCGGAAGGCCGTAATGCATGGATCATCGGCGAACTGGCCATGTTCTACGCCGGCGCAACCAACGTCCCGCTATCCATCAAGCTCGAAGAAGCGAACGACCTGCTGTTCCGTCTTGTGCATGCCGATGTGAAATATATCCTGGTTTCCGGCAACCAGCTCAAAAAGATACGGTCTATCATGGACAAACTGCCTTTAGTAGAAAAAGTAATCGTGATAGACGAACTGCCAGAATATAAAGAAAAGGAAATATCGTGGTCCGAAGTACTCCGGATGGGTAAAGAATATCTGGCATCTCATTCTCTGGAAGACTTCCTTGCCGTCGGACAATCCTTGCAGAATGGCGACTATGCAACGATTACCTACACCTCAGGCACGACGGCCGACCCGAAAGGCGTCATCCTGACGCACCGTAACTACACGGCAAATGTGGAACAAGCCTATCTTGTGTCAATATCGACGATACATGGCGCACATTAGTAATCCTCCCACTCGACCATTGTTTCGCGCATGTGGTCGGTTTCTATATCTTCATGTCGAAAGGAGCATCCGTAGCAACCGTACAAGTCGGACGGACAGGGCTGGAAACATTAAAGAACATTCCGATCAACATCAAAGAGTTCAAGCCTTACCTGATCCTGAGCGTCCCGGCACTGGCCAAGAACTTCAAAAAGAATATCGAACAGGGCATCCGTGCCCAAGGCAAGCATGTCACCCGTTTGTTCAACTTTGCCCTCAAAGTGGCCTACATCTATAATGGAGACGGCGGAGAAGACAAGGGACGCGGCGCCCGGTTCCTGCTGAAACCGCTCGTGAGCCTGTTCGACCGCGTGCTTTTCACGAAAGTCCGCGAAAACTTCGGTGGACAATTGAAGTTCTTCATCGGTGGTGGTGCGTTGCTCGATAAAGACCTGCAAAAATTCTACTACGCAATCGGGCTTCCGATGTACCAAGGGTACGGACTGAGCGAAGCGACTCCCGTAATTTCCACCAACGGCCCGCACCGGCATACCTTCGGCAGCAGCGGCGTGCTGGTTCGTCCGCTCGATTTGAAAATATGCGATGCCGACGGAAAAGAACTTCCGGCAGGCGAAAAGGGAGAGATCGTCATACGGGGCGAGAATGTGATGGCCGGCTACTGGAAGAACCCGGTATCGACTGCCGAAACCGTACGCGACGGATGGCTCTACACCGGGGATATGGGATATATGGGGCATGACGGCCTGCTCTACGTCCTCGGACGTTTCAAAAGCCTGCTGATCGGTAGTGACGGGGAGAAATACAGTCCGGAAGGTATCGAGGAGGCGCTCGTCGAACATTCTTCCTGCATCGACCAGCTGATCCTGTATAACAACCAGAGTCCTTATACCGTTGCCCTCGTCGTCCCTAACAAAGACCGGCTGAAAAAGTATCTGGCACATCAGCATCTCGATCTTTCATCCAATAAAGGTCGTGAAGAGGCAATCCGGATCATCCAATCCCAGATAGACCGTTTCCGTAAGGGAGGCGATCTGTCCGCCCTTTTCCCCGACCGCTGGCTGCCTGCAGCCTTTGCTATCCTGCCGGAACCATTCACCGAACAGAACGGCATGGTCAACAGCACGATGAAGATCGTCCGCGGGAAAGTAGAAAAAGCGTATGCCTCCCGCATCGACCATCTCTACACGCCGGAAGGAAAGAATCCGCTTAATGAAGAGAATAAAAAGGCATTAGATTGACAAAAACACAATTTCATTTGTTATTGTTAGGATAACAACCCAATATGGTTCACAAATCGCCATATCACGCCATTAAACTAAATAATTATGCATTACAAAACTGTAACCTCCACCATCGCCCTGGCTTTTGCTTTTTGGGCAACAGCTCCGGCGATGGCGGGACGGTGTATCCAAACAAAACATCGACAGCGGCTGGACTTTCAAGCAGGTCCGCGGCAATAACTGGTATCCGGCAACTGTGCCGGGAGTAGTTCACACGGATCTTATGGACAACAAGATCATCGACGATCCCTTTTACCGCCTGAACGAACGGAGCGTGCAATGGGTGGACAAAGAAGACTGGGAATATAAAACGACCTTAAACGTCGCTCCCGATGTATTCGACAAGGATAATATCGACCTGGACTTCAAAGGACTCGATACTTATGCCGATGTCTATTTGAACGACTCCTGCATCCTGAAAGCGAACAATATGTTCCGTGAATGGCTGATCCCCGTAAAAGGATTGTTGAAAAAGGACGGTAACGAACTACGCATCTATTTCCACTCTCCCATCAAAACGGACCTACCGAACTACGACGCCTTGAAGCACCCGATCGAAGCCGGTAACGACCAATCCGAAAATGGTGGCGTTTTCGATAAGAAAGTAAGCGTTTTCGCCCGGAAGGCAGGGTATCACTACGGCTGGGACTGGGGCCCCCGCCTTGTCACGAGCGGTATCTGGCGTCCCGCCTATCTGATCGGCTGGAACGATGCCCGTATCGACAACATCCAATATATCCAGGAAAAGGTCAACGCCAAACGGGCCGATATCAAAACCCGTGTCGAAGTAACGGCCGACAAGGAGGGAGAAGCAACCCTCATAATTAAAGTCGACGGTCTCAAAAACACCTGGTTGAAAACTGTTCCCGTAAAGAAAGGAAAGAACCTGATCGAAACCGATCTTGTCATCAACAATCCGAAACTATGGTGGACAAACGGTTTGGGCGAAGCGCATCTCTATCCGTTCACAGCCACCATCACGATGAATGGAAAGATTGCCGACACGGAAACAACTCACATCGGCATCCGCAGCCTCCGCGTCGTTCGCGACAAAGATGAAGCGGGAACGACGTTCTATTTCGAACTGAACGGCAAACCGCTTTTTGCCAAAGGAGCCAACTACATTCCACAGGATAACTTCCTGCCGCGTGTCACCCCCGAGCGCTACGAAAAGACAATCCTCGATGCGGTCGATGCCAATATGAATATGCTCCGTGTCTGGGGCGGCGGCATCTACGAGAATGATCTTTTCTACGACCTTTGTGACAAATACGGCATTCTGGTTTGGCAAGACTTCATGTTCGCTTGCAGCACATATCCGATGACAGCAGAACGTTTAGAGAATATCCGTCAGGAAGCCATCGACAATATCGTCCGCCTGCGCAACCACCCATGCATTGCTATCTGGTGCGGCAACAATGAGAACCATACCGCCTGGTTCAACTGGGGTTGGATGCAGAAATACGAGAAGTTAGGCGTATTAGAGGAAATGCGCAAAGACGACAAAGAGCTCTTCCACAAACTGCTCCCCGAAGTCGTAAAGGAATATGATCCGAAAACGTTCTACCTCCCTTCCTCCCCATACGGAGGCGACCCGGACGCCAAATGCGAAAGCGGGACAGTCAACTGGAACCCGAACGGCGACGCCATTACTGGGGGGTATGGCAGGGTATCGACTCCGTCGCCCATTTCAACAAGATCAAAGCCCGCTTCTTCTCCGAATATGGCTTCCAATCGTTTCCCGAATACCAATCCGTACTGAAATATGCTCCGGAAGAACGGGATCACAATATCTACTCCGATGTGATGATGGCGCATCAGCGTGGCGGCCAGGTAGCCAACTCACGTATCGAAAAAATTACAGCAGACGAATATCGTAAGCCCAAAGACTTTCCGAGTACTCTTTATATGAGCATCCTCCTTCAGGGAGATGCCATCAAGACCGCCATCGAGGCGCATCGTCGCATAATGCCTTACAACATGGGAAGCCTTTTCTGGCAGCATAACGACTGTTGGCCTGTCGCCTCCTGGTCGAGCCGCGACTATTACGGACGCTGGAAGGCCCAGCACTATTTTGCGAGGAAAGCGTTCGAGGACATCCTGATTTCTCCCATCGCCGAAAACGATACGCTGGACATATATATCGTCTCGGATCGCCTGAAAGCGACAAAAGGGACTCTCGATATCCGTGTGATGGACCTCAGAGGCAATCTCCTTTTTGAAAAGAAGAAAAATGTGACACTGCCCCCCAACACAAGCAAGATACAGTTCTCCGCTCCCGTCAAAAATGTCTTAGGCGGAAAGAAACCGAACGAAGTTTTGTAAACGCCCGCTTCACCGAAAACGGAAAAGAGGGCAAGATCGTCACGAACAACTATTTCTTCGACCGTTATAAGAACATCGACTTCCCGAAAGCCGATATCCGGATCACATCCGTTCCTGCCAGAGACGGCTACGACCTGACGGTCAGCAGCGATGTCTTTGCACGCGGCGTATTTTTAAGCCTTGACGGCATAGACAATTTCTTCTCCGACAACTATTTCGATCTGTTGCCGGGCGAACCGGTCACAATCCATGTCACGACCAGTCTGGATAAGGATACTTTCGACAAGCAACTTCGCAGCGAGAGTTTAGCGGATACTTATTAAATCGTTCATTTGTCCTCCCCTATGTTTGATATGGGAACGCAGAAGAAGTCGGTTCAATGCGATCCCATGTCGAGCACAGGAACAAAAAGACACAACGAAAGCTCCGAACGGAAAAACAGAGCCTTTAGAATTGGAAATAAATAAACGGTTGTACGCCGGCACTCTTAAACTGAACGACAACAAAAATCGCAATCGCCAGCATCACCGCCTGCACAAGCAAAGGAGAGCGAGTGACGACCGTCTGCAAGCTGTTTTCCGCCGATTTCGGCATGAAATGCAGGATATACCCCACCACCATTAAAACGAACACACCCTTATAGCCCATCACAAACTGCGTGAAGACCTCCGGATGGAAATTCGTGAAAATCTGCGTCAGCATCTCGCCTACCGTCTGCATCGAGTCGGCACGGAACAGAATCCAGCCGAAACATACCAGATGGAAAGTGATCAGGACCCCTATCACTCTTCTCCAGGGTTTCATTTCCGCCCCTAACGGTTTGAAACTGCTGAAACGGTTCATCATAAACTTATGAACGGCCAGCGCAACCCCATGCAAAGCGCCCCAGAGGATAAAACTCACAGAAGCCCCGTGCCATAAACCGCCCAGCAACATCGTTATCAGCAGGTTGATGTATGTCCGTATTTTTCCCTTCCGGTTACCTCCGAGTGAAATATACAAATAGTCTTTCAACCACGAAGAAAGCGAGATATGCCAGCGCCGCCAGAACTCTGTGATAGTCGCCGACTGATAAGGCGAATCGAAGTTCACGTTAAAGCGGAACCCTAACAGTAATGCGATCCCGATCGCCATATCCGAATAACCGGAAAAATCGCAATAGATCTGCAAAGCATAACCATACACACCCAACAGGTTTTCCACCCCTGTGTAAAGCAATGGGGCATCGAATATGCGATCAACGAAGTTCAGGCTGATATAGTCGGATATGACCGTTTTCTTGAAAAGCCCGCACAAGACGAGGAAAAGCCCTTCCCCGAACTCCGCCCGCGTAACAACCGGAGTCCTATAAATCTGGGGAATGAAATCGCGTGCCCGGACGATCGGACCGGCTACCAGCTGTGGGAAGAAGGAGACATAGAAAACATAGTCGATCCAACGCCGGAGGGGTTCTATCCTGCCCCGGTACACATCAATCACATAGCTGATGGTCTGGAAAGTAAAAAAAGAGATACCAACCGGCAGAAAGATATCCAATGGCTGATAAGTGATGTTCTGCAACGAGGCATTCCCTAACTGATACCCCAATTCATGAGCGACGGTAGCCACGATCTCTCTCAGGAAATTGAAGTATTTGAAGTATCCCAACAACCCTAAGTCGATACACAGGCTCAGGACGACCCATGCTTTGCGTCCCCACCGGGAAGCAGTCTTGGCCATGCACTGCGCAATACAAAAATCGGATGTCGCGACAAACAGCAGGAGAAAGAAAAACAATCCGCTGCTCTTATAATAGAAATAGATGGAAAACAACGTAACGTAAATGATACGTGTCAGCAGGTGCTTCCTGAGCGACATATAAATAATCAGGAAACCGATAAAAAGGAAGAAAAACAATCCGCTACTGAAAAGTATCGGTGCATTGTGCTGGTAGGTCAATATATCGCCAAGTTTGTCGAATGAGAGCTGAGACCAATATTCTCCCATTTTATTTATAAAATCATTCATCATCTTTTCTGATTTTCAACATTTGATTATAAGATTGCATCAGGCACGATATAACAAGGTTCCTTGTTCGCGATAGCCTTCCTTTGTGAAATGGATGCGGTCACGCCCCATCAGTTTCTCCTTATGCCATTTGATACAAGAACTTTTCCCTCCCGTAGTGGCAAAAAGGTCCCAGCAGGCTACGCCCTCTTCATGGGCCGCTTTTACAATTGCTTTTGCAGCAAGCTGGGTATTCGCGTTACGGACATACGTCCGCTTCTTATTGACATACGTTCGCTTGTAGCATTCCGGCGGAGTGGTAAGCAGAATAGCTGTTTCAGGCATCTGCTTCTTGACGAGGGAAACAAACGCGCGTACCTGCCCGCCGAATTCTTCCGGACGGAAGCGGCGACCGAAAGTCTCGTTCGTACCCAACGAAATGATCAGTAAAGAAGGTTTCAGCAGGGCCAACTGTCGGACATAGGCTTCGTCTGTGTAATTGACATACATCGCTCCGTTCACACCGACCGAATGGTAGAGGACGCCCGGATTGCCATTCGTCAGGCTGAAACCGTAATAAATATTCTTGAAGGTGGAGGCCGGAAGCAGCTTATCCGTACCTTGTTTCCTCCGGGTACTATGCAACTGCAACGTATCAACCGGATAAGAAATGCGGAAGGTATCGGCCAGGACACCTGCGACAGCCGGAACCGTAGCCAAAAATGTCTGTACGGAATCTTTAAGCGGACCGGCCGGCAACATTGGCATGGCCTTCTCCCCCCGGTAAAGGATCGCTTGGTTGAAGGAATAGCCGGCTCCGTTGTTAGGCGCTATCCGGACATCCAAATTGATGGAGGGCGAAACGGACTGGATACCGATCCCGCCGATTCCGACAGGACATTTCTTATTGGTCTGGATACAGCGTCCCGTCACCCATTCGCGGACGGAAGAAAAGATGAAATAGTCGTCCGGTTCATTCGTCCGGCTCAACTTGAAAGGGGCGATCCATCCGCGTCCGGCATTCCCGAACTGCGCCTGCAAAAGACGCATCACCTTACCGGAATAATAACCGGCCTGTATGTGGGAATCGCCTAAATGGACGATCGTCAATACGGTATCCTTCCCCGCCCTGAGCGAATCCAGTCCGGCAAAGAAGGGCTGTAACGAAGAGGGTGACTGGATCGAATCGACCTCCTTCCCGATCGAATAAATGCGGGAAGGGAGCGGGATCGTATCGAGCCCCCCTGTTCCCTCGCCCCGCGCGGGCCCGCCAATTTTCCTTTTGCTCCGACGGCACTGACGGCCATCAAAACCAGGCAAGCCGACAGATTAACGAGCCACTTTGTCTGCTTCATCATAAAACTCCTTTTCTAATAATTATGGCTTCAATCAAGGCAGAAGCGATCTCTTTTCCTCCCCTGAAACTCAAATGTGTATAGTCTTTGCTGGCCCAGTTGTTTTCCACGAAGCGGACCATACTGTTCTCTCCTCCCATCGCCCCGAAGACATTCCAGAAAGCGACACCCGAGCGGCGGGCTGCCTGCCGCTGTGCGTGCAACAAGGCCAATACGGCGGGCATCGTTTCGAAGGTTCCGTCCACTTGCCGGCTCCTGTCCGAAACACCTAACATCAGGATATCGGCATCCGGAAAACAAACGCGTACGTGGCGTACGGCTTCTTCCATCCGTTTGGCGTACCAGCATACTGGAGAACGCTGTCACTGACGATATTCAACCCGTACTGCAAAACGACCAGATCATAGGGGCGTATCTCGTTCAACTCCCTGCAACGGCACTGTCCAGCCTCGAAAGGATCATCCCCGAATTGCCACGCAACGAATAATTGTCCACGATCACCCCTGAATTATCTTCAAGCGCGACTCCGAGAGCACGGAAACCGGCCGTATCGGCAAAGCTGAAAGAGGCCTCCGTGAAGGTCCCTGTTTGTTCGTATTGCGTGATGACGGATGTCGGTTTCAATGTTTCGCGGATCGTGTCCTGCGTGCCGTTGCAAACCAAGGTCATCTGTGTGCGGGAATTCTTTTCATACAGGAATTTGAGGGAAGAAACCGTTTTCAACTCCGGATAACGGTCTGTCGTCTTAACCGAGATAGACGGCTTCTCTCCTTTCGGTTCGAACGTCATTCCGGAAAGTGTATACCGATGATAATGGTCCGTCAGCATAGACCAGGTAGTCCAGCCTTCTGCCTTTTGCTCGATCGTCGGACGGAACTGGGCGGCTACCGACATAACCGGAACGAAACCGACTCCGCGTCCTCCGAACTGCTCCTGCATTCCTGAACGGAAATCAGCCACCACGATATCGCCTTCGATAAACGAATCTCCCAAAAAGGCGATACGCACCGGACGACTCGCCTGCCTGCTATTTCTTAAAGTGGCAAAGAACCGCTTCAAACCGATATGGCCGACGGAGTAATCCTCGATACGCGTTCCCAGTGAATCGGCTCCCTTATCCGCATACATGACCTTATAAAGCGAATCGCGCAACGCAAGAGCGACGGAATCGATACCTGTCGTTTTCAGGATCGAATCGCGTATGGCGGCCGAATCTATCCGGATCGTATCCGGTTGTTCCAATTGCATACGCAAGGAATCCATAGACAGGGATTCAGGCTTTACCCTGAGATCGGAAAGCAAATCAACTTTTTTTATTTTCATGCCGAACAGCTGGTCCGGTAAGTAATAAAGCCCCAAACAGATACCTAACGCAATAAGTAGCAGGAGCAAAAGCCTGCCGAAATTATTATCTTTATTCATCTAATTCCTCTCTTTCGAAGCCACAAAGATAAGAAACAAACGCAATTTATTACAAACTCGGCCGTTTCATATTTATATTGATGATATGGATGGCATGGTCATACTATATAATTGTCACTCGTAGGGGCAGGGCTCTGCTCTGCCCATTGAATCCGGATATTGGTACCATCCATTGACCCCGGACAAAACGGACGTTATTTGCATTGGGCGGAGTAGAACCCCGCCCCTACGGGACACCATTATTTATTACATATTAACAAACAACAAATATGGAAACTCCGAAAAACAGAAACTGGAAAGTATTGAAAAGTGAATATCTATCCCGCCAACCTTGGTTCACCGTGCGCAAGGAAGAAGTGGAATTACCGAATGGGAACAGAATCCCCGAATATTATATATTCGAATATCCGGAATGGATCAACGTGATCGCAATCACCAAAGAGCAGAAATTCGTATTTGTAAGCCAATACCGTCATGGCCTGGGTATTACGCTTACGAACTTTGCGCCGGTGTCTGCGAAAAGGAAGACGCCTCCCCACTCATCTCCGCCCAACGGGAATTGCTCGAGGAAACCGGTTACGGCAACGGAAATTGGAGCGAACTGATGGTAATAGGTGTCAATCCGAGCACCCATACCAACCAGACTTACTGTTATCTTGCCACGGATGTCGAACCCGTCACAGTCCAACACCTTGAAGCGACAGAAGACCTGAGTGTCCATCTCCTGACGCTCGATGAAGTAAAAGAATTACTCCTCGACGACCGGATCAAACAAGCGCTCCATGCCGCCCCACTTTGGAAATACATGGCGATGAATCATTTGATCTGAGAAAGGTGCCTTACCCACTCTATGCCTTATTGTTTACTTTCCCAGAAATCCCCATTCGTCCAAATCGAAACACACAGGCATGAAAATCTATTTTCATACCCGAGAAAATAGATTTTCATGCAAGGGTAATATTTTTTAATAATCTTATACATGCTATAACACTGATTTTCAACAGGTGTCAAAAACACGTTTTTCAAGGGGGATATTGTCATATTTTTCTGATTCTGCATAACAACGTATTGCATAATCCCGAAAAAGCATTATTTTTGTTCGCATTAGCAACATATCACCAATGAAGTTCAAACTTAGTATCATATTCGCATTATTCCTCACCATACTTTGCGCCAACCGGTTACAGGCCCAGGAGAAAGCATTTCCCAAGAAAGGCGAAGGCGTCACCCTGTTCCTCAAACGTCACAACCGTACAGGAGCCGCCTATCAGAAACAGTTCATCGAGCTGAATAAAAAGAAATTAGGCAAGGGAAACGTCCTTAGGATGGGAGTCAAATATACGCTTCCCCCTTACAAGGAAAAGAAGCTGTCTCAGCCGCCGCCAAACGAGCGAACTATGAACCGTTGTTCGGTAAAGAACTGGCCTCCTATAAAGTAACATCGTCCGAACTGAAAGGAGCCTGTTTCTATCTGGTCAGCGGGCATGGAGGTCCTGATCCGGGGGCAATCGGACGGATTGGCAAAATCGAGTTGCACGAAGACGAATATGCTTATGACATCGTGCTTCGGCTGGCACGCAACCTGATGATGAAAGGAGCCAAAGTCCACATTATCATCCAGGATGCCAAAGACGGTATACGGGACGATAAATACCTGAAAAACAGCAAACGGGAAACCTGCATGGGCAGTCCGATCCCTTTCAACCAGGTTCGCCGCCTGAAACAACGAAGTGACAAGATAAACTCCTTGTTCAAGCAGGATAAATACGCCTACAAACGAGCTATCTTCGTACATGTGGACAGCCGGAACAAGGGACACCAGACCGATGTTTTTTTCTATCACCAGAATAAAAACTCCGAAAGCAAACATCTGGCAAAAACCATGCGGACGACTTTCACCCATAAATACAAGAAGCACCAGCCGGGACGAGGGTTTACCGGAACGGTGGACGGACGGAACCTATACGTGCTGAGACATACGACACCAGCCTCCGTTTTCGTCGAGTTAGGCAATATCCAAAACAGTTTCGACCAGCAACGAATCATCTTGAGTGATAACCGGCAGGCACTCGCGAATTGGCTTTGTGAAGGATTTGTCACCGATTACAACCGCTACAGGAAAAAAACACGATGAAAAAAACATTCATTCGTTAAAAAGACTACATTTGCATACGAAACTAAATAAAATATCGTTTTAGACATACCATGAACAGTCCGTATATATCCCCGTTCGCGAAACCCGTATATGTAATGTTGAAGCCCGTCGGTTCGATTTGCAACCTGGCGTGCGAATACTGCTATTACCTTGAGAAGGGGAAACTTTATCCTGAGGTGAAAAATCATATCATGAGCGAACAGCTACTGGAAAAATTCATCAAGGAATATCTGGAATGTCAGACGATGCCGCAAGTTCTCTTTACCTGGCATGGCGGTGAAACGCTGATGCGCCCGATCAGCTTCTACAAGAAAGCGTTGGAGTTGCAACGCAAATATGGCCGCGGACGCCAGATCGACAACTGTATCCAGACAAACGGGACGTTGCTTAACGATGACTGGTGCCATTTCTTCAAAGAGAATAACTTTCTTGTGGGAGTCTCGATTGACGGTCCGCAAGAGTTCCACGACGAATATCGCCGTAACAAGCAAGGTCTTCCTTCTTTTTATAAGGTGATGAAGGGAATCGAACTGATGAAGAAACATGGTGTGGAATATAATGCGATGGCAGTCGTCAACGACTATAACGTAGATTATCCGCTGGAATTCTATAACTTTTTCAAGGAAATAGATTGCCACTATATCCAGTTCACCCCGATTGTGGAACGTCTCGGATTCCATCAGGACGGGACATTGCTCACCTCGCCGGAACAACAGGATGCAAATATCAAACTGGCCCCTTTCACGGTCGATGCCGGGAAATGGGGAGATTTCCTCTGCGCGTCTTCGACGAATGGCTGAAAGAAGATGTCGGTAATTATTATATCCAACTTTTCGATTCCACACTGGCAAACTGGGTAGGCGAGCAACCGGGTGTCTGCACACTGGCACGTACTTGCGGACATGCCGGAGTGATGGAATTCAATGGAGATGTATATGCCTGTGACCACTTCGTATTCCCGGAATACAAGTTGGGTAACATCCATACCCAGACGCTTACCGAGATGATGTACAGTCAGCGCCAACTGAAGTTCGGAGCAGACAAATATGAAAAACTCCCAACTCAGTGCAAGGAGTGTGATTACTTGTTTGCCTGCAACGGCGAATGCCCCAAAAACCGTTTCCTCCATACGGCAAACGGCGAACCCGGATTGAACTATCTATGTAAAGGTTACAAGAAATTTTTCAAGCATGTGGCTCCTTACATGGATTTCATGAAAAAAGAATTGTTGGCCGAGCGCCCACCTGCTAATGTTATGCGATGGGCAAGGGAGGATGGGAATTAAAAATTAAAGAATTAAAGAATTAAAGAATTAATTATAAATCATCAATTATAACGTGAAAATCAATAGACGTGATTTTATCAAAACAGGAGGTATGGTTATGCTTGGATCATTAGCGGCTCCCTCATTCCTGGGAAGTTGTACCGGAAATGGAACAGATCAAGCTACCGGTATCTCATTCGCTCAGAACCATTTTGGTGTCAGTGAAAGCGACATGAAGAAAGTGCTGGCGGCAGCACTTGAAAAAGGCGGCGACTATGCCGATCTTTTCTTTGAACATTCCTACCGGAATAACATAGGATTGCAGGACGGAGCCGTAAACCGGGCTTCCTCCAATATCGATTTCGGTATGGGTGTACGCGTATTGGCCGGCGATCAGACCGGTTATGCGTATGTGGAAAACGTGACTCTCGACGAGATGCTGAAAGCAGCCCGTACGGCAGCCCGTATCGCAACCGGCTCGGCAGGAAAAGCTCCGGCAGCCCTGACAGAGGAACCGATCCTGAATAATTATTATGGCGTGCAGACTCCCTGGGACGAACTCGCCGTAAACGCAAAGACCCCGTATCTTCAGAAACTGAACGATCAGATTTTTGCACTCGATAAGCGGGTACATAAGGTAATGGCTTCACTGGGAGACACGACTTCACACATTTTGTTCTGCAATTCCGAGGGACAGATGTACTACGACTATCGCCCGATGGTGACGTTAGGTGCGGTCTGCATCATGGAAGACAACGGGAAGATCGAAAATTCGTATGCATCCCGCGCTTTCCGTATGGGGCTGAATTCCTGACAGACGATATCATTGCCGAAGTAGCAAAGGAGGCAGTCGAAAAAACCTCCATCCTGTTCCAGGCCATCAAGCCTAAAGGAGGCGAAATGCCGGTCGTAATGGGTGCCGGAGGCTCCGGTATCTTGTTGCATGAAGCAATCGGCCATGCTTTCGAAGCCGACTTCAATCGCAAGAATACGTCTATCTTCTCCGACCAGCTGAACAAGAAGGTTTGTAACGAGCATATCAATGTGGTGGACGACGGTACGATTCCTTTCAACCGCGGTTCTGTCAACATCGACGACGAAGGTATCGCCGGACAGAAGACCTATATCGTAAAGGAAGGCATCCTGACCAGCTACTTGCACGACCGTATCAGCGCCAAGCATTACGGTATTCCGTCAACGGGCAACGGCCGCCGCGAGTCATTCCGCCAGATGCCGATCCCGCGTATGCGCGCTACCTACATGGAAGCCGGAAACGTGACGGAAGAAGAAATGATCTCGACCGTGAAAAAAGGTATCTATGCCTCCAGCTTTACCAATGGACAGGTACAGATCGGTGCGGGCGATTTCACCTTCTTCGTGAAAGACGGTTACCTGATTGAAAACGGTAAACTGACACAGCCGATCAAGGATATCAATATCATCGGTAACGGTCCTCGTGCATTGGCCGATATCACGATGGTCGGAAACAATTACAAGATGGATAACGGCACTTGGACATGCGGCAAGGACGGACAATCCTGCCCGGTAACCTGCGGGATGCCGTCAGCTTTAGTTAGTAAACTTACAGTAGGAGGAGAAAATTGATATGATTTATGATTTCAGATTTATGATTTATCATCGACACATGAATCTATAATCTGGAATCATAATTCATAAATCATAAATCATAAATTATTAGACATGATAACGAACGAAAATAAAAAGCTGGCTCAATGGGCTATGGAATTTGCCTTGAAAAACGGTTGCCAGGCCTCACGTGTAAGCATCTATAACGGATCGAGCAGTTCTTTCGAAATACGCGACATGAAGATGGACCGTTTGCAGCAGGCATCGGAAAACAGTTTGGTGATCCATCTGTTTGTGGACGGGCGTTTCGGCTCCTTCTCCACAAACCGTCTGGATAAAAAAGAACTGGAAGGTTTCATTCGCAACGGTATCGCTTCCACTCGTTTCCTGGCGGAAGACAAGGCACGCACGTTGCCCGACGCTTCTCTCTATTATAAAGGAGGAGGTGCTGACCTGCAACTGATCGATCCGAAATTCGACTCGATCCAGCCGGACGATAAAGTGGCGCTGGCCATGAACGTCTGCAACGAAATGATGGGGAAAGACGCCCGTATCATCTCGGCCAATTCATCCTACAGCGACGAAAAGGATTTCAAATATATGGTTGCCAGCAATGGTTTCGAAGGGGAAGCATCCGGTTCCTCTTTCAGCTTGGTTGCCAGCGTAAGCATCAAAGGCGAAGGGGATGCCCGCCCGGAATCATACTGGTTCGACTCTTCGCTCTATTATGATACGCTGGTTAAGGAAGGCTTGGGAGCAAAAGCTCTGGAACGTGTCATGCGTAAGCTGGGACAGAAGAAGGTCGCTTCCGGCAAGTATCAGATGGTTGTGGACAATATGAATTCCTCCCGCCTGCTTTCTCCGGTAATCGATGCATTGTACGGTTCTTCCATCCAGCAGAAAAACTCTTTTCTGTTGGATAAAATCGACCAGAAAGTATTGGGTGATAAACTGACGATCATTGACGAACCGCACATGGTGGGTGCATCCGGTGCCCGCTATTTCGATGGCGAAGGCGTAGCGACAAAGCGTATGCCGGTGTTTGAAAACGGTGTTCTGAAAACCTATTATATCGATACTTATTCAGCCAATAAGATGGATATGAAACAAACGATCGCCTCCCCTTCTATCCTGACCATGCAGATGGGAAATAGAGATGCGGATGGTCTGATCGCATCTGTCGATAAAGGCATTCTGGTAACCGGCTTCAACGGCGGCAACAGCAACAGTACGACCGGCGACTTCTCCTACGGTGTGGAAGGTTTTCTAATCGAAAAAGGTTGCCTGACACAGCCCATCTCCGAAATGAATGCAACAGGCAACATGATTTCTTTGTGGAGCAACCTGGCCGAAGTCGGCAACGACCCACGCACGTTCTCCAGCTGGCGTGTTCCTTCGTTATTATTCGACGGAGTGGATTTTAGCGGACTATAGAGAAACGAGACATATCGCAAAAAGGCGGGCTTACCCAAGTCTGCCTTTTTATTTTATCGGATTATTTGTATCCTCCGGTATTAATCATCAATGAGAAACTGGGTGATTTCTTTATCGATATTGCCAAATGGGTCTTTGCAGGAGTTGTTTTAAGTACGTTGTTGGATATAACAAGTGATAAACTGTTAGTTTTAATATTGGGTATTTCAGCTACTGTAGTATTTGTTATTGTAGGTCTTAAATATTATAAAGAAAAAGGAGGTAAATGATGGAAGCCGTATATTTATTCAGTAGTATGATTGTTTTCGGATTAATTATGATTGCGATCCTTTCCTACCGGGAACGGAAATACAAGAAAGAACATCCGGAAGAATGTAAATAATAAGAAAAAGGAGAAAGCGGCAATTGCTTTCTCCTTTTTCTTTTATACCAACAGGTAAATCGATATAAAATGGCAGACACTCCCTCCCAGCACAAAGAAATGCCAAACAGGATGCATATATTTATACTTGTCCAGGAAGAAAAACAAGCTGCCCACCGTATAAAACAGCCCTCCTCCTATCAACCAATACAGAACATCCATCGAACCAGTCTCACGAAAGACATGCAGTAAGGGCTTGAAGGCAATTATGACTACCCAGCCCATTGCCAGATAGCAAACCGTTTTCAGATGGTCTTTCTTCTTCATCTTCCGGAAACTCAACCAGACACCGACCACTGCCGCAATCCATACGATGGCGAATAGCGACCAACCCCAATAGCCTTCCTGCCGAAGGGCTACCAGCGTAAAGGGTGTATAAGTCCCCGCAATATGCAGATAGATCGCACTATGGTCGAACCGGCGTAAAAGCCTTTTCTGCCGTGCATGGGTCGAAGCATGGTAAAATGTAGATGTCACATACGAAAGTGTCATACAAACAGCATAAACAGCAAAACTGCCGACCGCCCAAGGATTGCCGCTTCGGATAGCCGCCATCATCAAAACAACGATAGCGGTTAGTCCCAAAAGCATCCCGGCGCCATGTGTCAGGACATTGGCTACCTCTTCACCGTATGTTTGTCGTTGCCGGGCAATCATCCGCTTATAACTGTTCAGCCTTGAACCCGGCCTCTTTTACTGCTGCAATCACAGTAGCAGGAGCAAGATCAACTTTCACTTCCAACACCTTATTCGGATCGGTCAAATCGATCGACCAGTCATCCGAGGCCATTAACGTATTGAGCTTTGCACCTATTGCCGCTACACATCCACCACACTTTGCATTCGTCTTAAATTTTGTTGTTGCCATAATCATTCTATTTTTAAATTGTTATTTCATGAATTTTAACCGTAAACTATTCAATACTACCGATACAGAGCTAAAAGCCATTGCTGCACTTGCCAACATCGGATTCAACAGCAGTCCGTTTATCGGGAACAAAACGCCCGCAGCCAACGGAATACCGATCACATTATATATAAATGCCCAAAACAAGTTCTGATAAATCAAGCGAACTGTCTGTTTGGACAAACGGATCGCATCGGGAAGCAGCAACAGGTCAGACGTGATAAGCGTGACCATCGCCACATCCATCGCAATATCCGTTCCTTTTCCCATCGCGATACTGACATCCGCCCGGGCAAGTGCTTGCGAGTCGTTAATACCATCGCCGACCATCGCCACTTTCTTTCCTTGTCTTTGCAAAGATACGATATATTCCTCTTTATCGTTCGGCATCACTTCAGCCTTATAATGATCTATGCCCAATGCCGCGCTGACTCGTTCAGCTGTCCGGACACCGTCGCCTGTCAGAAGATGTACTTCTATTCCCTGTTTTTTCAGTTCCTTAACAGCTTCCGCAGAAGTCGGCTTGATACGGTCCGAGATCGCCAAGGCAGCCAACAACCGGGCATCCTGACCATAAAAGACAACACTTTGCCCCTCCTCCTGCCATTGTCCGATTTGCTTACGTGCCTTTTCCGGAATATCGGCCTGGAATAGCTCCAGTAATCCCTGGCTCCCTACCCAGTAGGTGGCCCCTTCGACCTGAATGCGCACGCCCCGCCCTGTCAGGCTTTCGAAATTCTCAGTCTCACAGACCTTTGCACCGGAATCTTCCAACCAACGGATAATAGCGGATGCCAAAGGATGTTCGGACTTCTGCTCTGCCGTGTACAGAATGTCCAAGTAACGGGTATTGTCGTCTGAAATCCAGTAAGAATCCGTAACAACCGGCACACCTTCCGTCAGTGTCCCGGTCTTATCCAAAACAATCGTATCGACCTTGCATAGATTTTCCAGAGCGAAAGCATCCTTAATCAGGATATGCCGTTCGGCCCCTTTTCCCATTCCGACCATCAAGGCTGTCGGCGTAGCCAATCCCAATGCACACGGGCAAGCTATAACCAACACCGAGACGGCAGATAGCAATGCATACGAGAAATAGCTTTCTCCCCCTATCATCAGCCAACAAACAAAGGTGAGAAGCGAAAGCAATACGACAACAGGAACAAATATACCGCTTATTTTATCTACAATCCGCTGAACAGGAGCCTTGCTTCCCTGTGCCGATTGAACCATCTGCACGATCTGAGCCAATACGGTCGTTCCCCCGACACCTGTCGCTTCCATCGTAAAAGCGCCCTTCTGATTGATCGTTCCGGCCAACACCCGGTCACCGGCATTTTTCTCCACCGGAATCGGCTCTCCGCTCAGCATACTTTCGTCTACCGAAGAACTTCCCTGTAAAAGAGTTCCGTCCACCGGAATCTTTTCTCCCGGCCGTACACTGATTATATTACCGACCTGAAGAATCGAGATAGGCACTTCTTCTTCTCTCCCGTCCATTATCAAACGGGCCGTTTTAGGCTGCAACCCCATTAATCCTTTTATCGCCGAAGACGTACTGTTCTTAGCACGCTCCTCCATCAGTTTGCCCAATAACACGAACGCGATGATCACGCCTGAAGCCTCATAATAAACATGTGGTTCCAGCCCTTTTTCCAACCAAAATCCGGGACATAAAGTATTGAAAAGGCTGAACAGAAAAGCGATCGAAGTACTGAGTGCGACCAATGTGTCCATATTGGCTTTTCCCCCCAGGGCATGCCGCACGCCGCTCACATAAAACGAGCGTCCGAAAAAGACCATAATGGCCAATGCCAACACCATCATGATCCAGTCGGCAAACGGCATATGCATAAACACCATCCCCAAAAGTGCTAAAGGATGGACAGCACCCATGCACCTATCGTATTCCTCCTCAATATCTTATAATGTTTTCTAGCCATCTCCTCCTGCATGGCTACAGGATCTTCAGCATCGACTATCAAATCATA
>ENA-OQJX01000350-OQJX01000350.1-human-gut-metagenome-genome-assembly--contig:-NODE-350-length-27111-cov-2.323043_pt1 | contig 27111 bp, 15 predicted proteins | sample MGYA00242615_ERZ504782 | MGnify/ENA primary metagenome ERZ504782 (study PRJEB26092, sample SAMD00036354) | human gut metagenome | host: Homo sapiens | study: EMG produced TPA metagenomics assembly of... | reverse complement strand
CCTATCATATTCCCGCTATTGGCGGTCTGAAGAGATACACTCTCCAATGAAGGGCAACCGGATATATAAATCTCACTGCAAAATATCGAAGTTTCACTCACATCATCATGCAGTATAACGGATGGAATAACTAGCGTCTGAAGCAAGCTGTTATCCTCCACGCTAAGTACCTTCAATGATGAAGCAGAACTTAAATCCATCCCTAATGGCGTATCAATATTAGAAATAGAAAAGCTTGAAACTCCAGCCGATGGTTTGACATACGACATAGAATAATGTTGGGACTTCACTCCCGAGATATCTACTTTTCCTCTGAAGCCCGGATTTGATAATATATACTCCACGCCCTCAAGGTTGGCTGTCTGCGACAGGATTATCAAGTCGTTCCCTTCGGTTATCCTCTTTGTAACATCAATCTCCGAGGAGGAGACAAACACTGACGGGAAATTTTTGTAAAGATACAAGCGAAGCATAGGGTCCGGAATCTTTCTGTTTATGGAATATTCAGTGTAATTTCCATCCTGATCCGACATAACTACCAGACATTTATTTGACATAGCTTTGTAGAATGCAGGAATGACATCAGTGTTCCATTTTGCAAAATAAGGCAACTTCAGATATGTAAGACTCCTGCAAAGAGCCGTAGTACCGTCGGCCGACATAAGATTGACATATGAAGTAATACCGTCATTGCCGCGTAAAGCTACCGACTTTATCTCTTCGGGCAAATCACCAAAGTCAAATACAGTGAAGTCGTTATACTCAAGGTTTACCTCTATGAGAGAAGGGAAACTCCTCAGGCCACTTATCGATGTAAGTCCGCATCTGCTCAAGTTCAAAGAAGTGGTATTGAGAACCTGATTGTCACAAATCAGTTCTCCGTTTTCATTGAAACTGAAACCTTTCTGAATCAGGACATCGCGCAACTTCGCGTCGAACCCCACTTCTGAGACTTCGAAATCAGCAATCTCAGTGTCATCCTTGCACGAGATGAACGGGAAGCACATAATAATCAGAATATAAAAGCTAATAAAATTCCTCATAATAATCAGTTTTGTGGTAATAAGACAATATTATCAATCCAAGCCAAGTCGTTCTGCCCTTCGCACACAATGGCACACCCTACTTTTTTTCCTGAAGAATTGAAATCGAAAGATACGGCTTTATAATTGCCGGGAGAAGAAAATTCTTTTTCACATATCGTTCCTGATGGCATATCCTGTATCAGAACCTTTAACTTACATGCACCTTCGGTCTTTACATCGGCCAAGAAGCGATAAGTCCTGCCACTCTCCATGTCGACCCTCTGCATTAGTCCTGCATGACCGGATATACAGGCTGCATTATTACCTGCATTGTCAGTCTTGACAGACACGGTTCCACGCTTGCTTAATGGCTGCCATGCCGAAAGTCCATCGCTGAAGGTTCCATTCTGTAAGGTAGAGACAGTATATTTCTCAACTTGAAGAATCATGGACGATACGTGACCTCCTCCGTCGGAAAAGGTGACATCGACATTATTATCACCATTCCTCAGCAACTGTATGTCGAACGGCACTTCTATCATACCGAAAAATATACTGCGATTGCTCTGGTTATAGCCCTTCCAGTTGTCGGGAACACTCACAGCGGTACCGTTAATCTTCACCACCGGCTTTCTGGAAGCTGAGACAGGACGACCTATTGACATTCGCAGACATGCTCTACCCGAACCTGACTTTATTCCCGTGAAAGGGAACGAAAGGGACGATCCAGCGGAAATTGGTTTCAGATACTCACTGCTGTAATATTTTTCCTGATAATGGAATTGGTATATCCCGCTGACGCTACATCAGCCACAAGAATAATGGTCTGATTGGGGATTATGGAAACACTTTCCGGAATGGACGGGATATTCTGTTCCGAATATTCTATACCCGAGTTGTAATTAACATATAAAGAACGCTTTGTGACATTCGATACATCCTTCCAGCTATTCTTATTGTTCAGATATACAGTCTGTGGGGTATCATCAAGATTATCAAGGGCAATATACAGTCTGCCGCCGTCCTTGAATGCCTGCACCTGAATATCAGGATTATTGCTGGTTATGTCAACACGATCACCCTTTACATTTTTCCAAAGTTCGAAGAAATATTTCTTGTCATTCAGCTTCCACTCTGTATTCTTCAAGTCCTGAGGATTGTCCGGTATGAATAATGCCGCACAATAGGAGCTATAATTATTGGCAGCAGTGATATGCCACTCAGCCTTATCAGATACGAAAGGTATTGCTATAAGCAGATTATCCTGGCGCTCTAGAAGATTGAATAGAAAATGATTGAAAGAAGACACAGACCTGACACTCTGCAAAGGACGGTAAAATTCGTCATCAAACTCATTGTCTATTCCACCAAATTCCGAGCACACAAGGGGTTTCGGACTGCCGAATCTGATGGAGGTATATGCCTCAATCATATCAAGCACAGCCTCAGAGTTACTTCCTGAGCGTTTAGAATCAGTCCCTGTAACGTTTATACCATCATAAAGGTGTACGGAAAACGCATCCATGTATTCACCGGCACGGTCAATAAACATTTTCATTCGGGTATTCCAGTAATTGAAATTTCCGTCTTCCCAAGCAGGATATGCAGCAGCATAACCTATCACCTTCATTTTTCCATTCAAGCGTGGGTTATTATGTATATGCTTACCTATTGAAGCATAAAAATCGGTCATCAATTCACGCATGGCCTGACCTTTAATTGTGAAGTACACATCATCTGCATGAACAAATGGTTCGTTGAGTGGTTCAAAGAACTCAGGAGCTCTTTCACTATTGGAATAGTACTCAGCTGCCCATACGCCTGCAGCCTCAATGTCAATTCCACCTTGAATGGTCTGTATATTGGGATGCTCGGTAGCTATATATCTTTTTACAGAAATACTTCCGCTGTAAGGTTTCACCTGAGGATATTTACCTACTTCATTTGTCTTGCTGTATGCATACGAATATGGTCCCCAAAAAGATCTGCCCAAACCTACATCATAGTTATTAAGAAAACTACTGATATCGGGATCGCTGTCATCTATAGAATGTATGTTAAAATATTTACTCCTGTCCAATGATGATACATTCCCCAAATATCTTTTAGTATAATAATCTACCGTTACTATAGAATTGCCAGTTTCTCTGCCTGCTAGGACCGGTAGTATTATAAACAGGGGAAAAAAGCCTGTTAATAGGTATTTTGTAAAGCTGTTATTCATAAATACTTCGATTAATATTTAATTAAACACTAAAAATCAGCGAATTAAATTAACAATGGTTAGTACAAAGTAGTTGGTTAAAATGGAAATATCGGAAACACTCAGCCAAATATATGAACGTATGCAGGATGCCTTTAATGAATATACTGTTACATAGGTCCAGATATAAAATTTTGGCTTAGGGAACTACAGAAAAAGAACGATGGCCAAAAATCATAGCAATATATAAAAGATTAATACTATAGCCCAGAAAAACAATCCCACCAAAATAAAAATTCTGGTGGGGTTTATATAATTATAATCCAGCAAACCATAACCAGTGCTGATAAAAATAATCACTAAAATTCCGATATATAATTTAAAACTTCACGACATTTATTGGTTATATAACCCCAATCTCCTTTTTCAAGAACATCTTTTGGGAAGAGCTTAGAACCCATACCAACACAATACACTCCAGATTTAATCCATGATTTGAGATTTTCTTCTGTCGGCTCAACTCCACCGGTAACCATAAGCTTAGACCATGGCATTGGTGCAATATACCTTTTACAAAGTTAGGGCCATAAACATCGCCAGGAAATACTTTACAAAGATCGCATCCCGACTCTTGTGCGAAGCCTATTTCAGACACCGTTCCACATCCGGGCATATAAGTAACAAGACGACGGTTACAGATTTTTGCTATTTCAGGATTAAACAATGGACCTACAACAAAACTTGCACCAAGTTGAATATAGAGTGCAGCAGTCGCAGAATCAACAACAGAACCAACTCCGACAGCCATATCAGGACATTCTTTTGCGGCATATTTTACCACTTCACAAAAAACCTCATGTGCAAAATCTCCCCTGTTTGTAAATTCGAAAACTCGAACTCCACCATCATAACATGATTTTACTACTTTCTTTACTATTTCCACATCTTTATGGTAGAATACCGGAACCATTCTGGTTGAAGCAATTTTATTAAAGACTGCTACTTTATCAAATCTGCTCATTTCTATTATCTTAATTTTAAAATATAATAATCTATCTTTCGCATTATCTTTGTACACGTCCGCTTGCATCACCACCAGCCAAAGCTTCAACTTCTTCAATAGATACCAAATTGAAATCTCCATTGATGGTATGTTTTAAAGCCGAAGCTGCAACTGCAAACTCTAAAGCCTCACCCTGAGTTACTTTAGTAAGCAAGCCATGGATAATACCACCAGAAAAAGAATCTCCACCACCTACACGGTCAATAATAGGATCAATGTCGTAACGTTTTGATGTATAGAACTCTTCACCATTGTAAATCATTGCTTTCCACCCGTTATGTGTAGCAGAGAATGATTCACGCAAAGTAGAGATAACATATTTAAATCCGAACTCTTTAGCCATTGCAGTAAAAATACCTTTGTATCCTTCTGCATCTGTTTTACCTCCTTCTATATCAGCATCAGGTTTAAATCCTAAACAAAGTTCTGCATCTTCTTCATTTCCAATACATACATCAACATATTGCATCAATGGACGCATAATGGACTGAGCCTTTTCTTTAGTCCAAAGCTTCTTGCGGAAATTAAGGTCTACGGAGACTGTAACACCATGACGCTTAGCTGCCTCACAAGCAAGTTTAGTCAACTCGGCAGCTTTATCAGAAATGGCTGGGGTAATACCTGACCAATGGAACCAGTCTGCTCCTTCCATAATAGCATCAAAGTCAAAGTCACATGGTTCTGCCTCAGATATTGCAGAATTTGCACGGTCGTATATAACTTTACTTGGACGCATAGAAGCTCCAGTTTCAAGATAATATATACCTATACGGTCACCACCACGAGCTATATAGTCAGTTCTGACACCATATTTACGAAGTGCATTTACTGCTGATTGCCCTATTTCGTGTTTGGGAAGTTTAGTAACGAAATAAGCTTCATGTCCGTAGTTTGCGCAACTTACAGCTACATTTGCTTCACCGCCACCATAAACGACATCAAAAGAATCTGATTGAACAAAACGTGTATTGCCTGGAGTGGACAATCTGAGCATTATTTCTCCCAAAGTTACAATTTTCATCGTATAATATTTTATTAATAAACACAATACTAAAAAAAGGAAGGTAGATAATACTTCTTTCACAATAACAAAAGCATTATATACCTTCCCTATGTGAATTACTACTGATCAGCTGGTTTCAATATATCATTCAAGCCTGCGATATACTCTACTACAGTTCCATCATCTTCGGTAACAGTAAGATGTCCGAAACCGGCAGATGAATTAATCTCCTTCTTACCCATGAAGACAAACATACGCTTCTTCTCAACTTCCTTAATCTCTTTTTCTCCTGTTTCAGGATCCAGAATTTCTTCTGTCACTACAAAGACTTCATTAAAAGAGAAAGTAAGATATTTTTCCTTATCAAGATCTATTTCCAACCATTCCGGCAATTGGTCTGGTTGGTCATTAGACTCGTCAAAGAACTCTATTTTATTCATCCACAATGTCTGGAAATCGTTCTGCCATACTATCAGATCAAAAGTTTCACGATAGACAGAAAACTTGCTGATGTTTACCGGTTGATTAGTTTCGGCATCTTTTAATGCATATAGTTCGTAAACCGGAGTATTATCTAATTCAACAGCATGCCAGTCATCATTCTTACACGACCAAAGCAACACAGTCATGCATAAGATTGCCAATGCCTGAAATATTTTATTTTTGGTATTCATAATTAATATTTTTATGGTCTAACTTCAATATATCCGAAGAATATATCATCAAAATAAATTTCTCCAAAGAAATAATTGAACCGTAAACTTAGAATTACACTTTCCATTTCTGCCTTAGAAGTAATAATACCTGTAACTTCTTTCCATATTCCAGACTGTAATGTTTCCCACGGCAGCTTGTTTGTAGGAGTCTCAAGCCATGAAGGATCCTGTTGCCCTGGTTTATCGGAAGGAACAAACCACGCTGTCAAACCTGATCTTACTTCACCTGGAACATAATACTTATATTTAATTGTATAAGTACCTTTACCACCCTTAAATGGCTTAGAAATCAGAGCTCTACTGAATTCTACAGCATCTACACGTAAACATTTAGCACTTGAATTAACCGCATTTTGTAATGGATTATCAACTACAGATGATGGCTGATATTGAGCCGGCAATACATCTGCTTTAACCACCTTCCAGTCTTCATAAGTAGAAGGATACTCAAAACCATCATCCAAGAATGAAGCATATGTTGTAACAACATTAGGTTCTGAAGAAGAAATTGTCAAGTCTGCATCTCCATATAAAGCTTTTCTTAAAGTACCTGTAAGAATCAAATCATCAGTATTATAAATTTTTTCACCCAATGTCAATTTTAACTCATAACGATGAGTATTATTAACCTCTGCTTTATTTATTGCAATTGTACCTGAATTATTATTCCCATTATAGTTATTCCGATAATTTAAAGTTAAAGCACTTACGTCAATAGGCTTATAACCGAACTCTGAGTTTTCAAGGTCAATAGCAATATTCCACTGGTCTATCTGACGGATTTGTAAGAAACAGGGTCTTGTGTAGGAACTACCTTAATGTTAAGAGGAACCACAACAGATTTAGCCATAGCTGTTGGCTGATATTTATTATTAGGATCGCTTTTTCTCTCAACCGTCAAGTTAAGATTGAGAGGTTTATCAGAAAACTTTTTAAGTTTAAGCTCATAAACATCGGGAAAGTCTGTAAACTCCTGCTCAAAACCGGCAGCATAACATACAAGTTTCCAATAATTTGGCAATCCATAAGAGTCATCTTTTACATAAAGACTCTTTCCGTATTCAAGTTCATACGTCTCATACTCAGGAGCCTCTTCAGTGCCTCCAATCTGTCCCATTTTAATCTCCTGAGTACATTCAGGGTCACTATACATTCTAATAGCAGGAACCAGATTCAGATCATATACACGCACATGAAATGTAGTGTCCATTACATAGACATCGCCTTCCTTTCTTGCATAAGTATATTTCTTCACATAAGTCTGAAGCTCAGCACTCCATTCTGAGTAAGGATATACAACCTGTTTAGAGAATGTATTACGCAATCTAATTGTATGATCACCAGCCTTTGTAAAATATACATGAATTGTCTTTTCATTATTTACATGAGGAATAGATTCATCTACCAGATTATCATATTCTTTCTGACCCCATTGCATCTTACCACTAAGGAATTTAGTTCCATCATCAGAAACAGTCCATTCATGTGATAAATTACCTTGAGACAAATCCATTATACTAATATACTCTTTAAGATTAAGTTGAATCGGAGATATATTCTCAGCTTCAGTACTCATATGCCAAGTACATTCTGCCACATCATTCAATGGTTCAAAATCATCTTCCTTACAGGAGGAAATAATTGATGTAATCACCAAAACTATATATAAAAATTTATTTTTCATCATATCTAGTTATTAATGTCAGGATTAGAAGTTGATTCTATGTTAGGTATAGGCCAATATGCAACACTTGGTCCATAGTTCATTGATGCTTGAATATAATCAGATACTGGTTTAAGATATGTATCAGGATCGTCAGCTCTATAAGGACGCTGTTTACCCCAATTTTGACCAACATACAGACTATTAGGGTCTTCCTTAGTAGGAGCCAAGAAAGTCCCTCTACCTATAAGATATTTCTGTTTTGAAAGCCAGGTGAAGCGTTCTTTTGTAACATTCCATCGACGTAAATCAATAACTCGAATGGCATGCCCTTCCATACAAAGTTCCATAGGTCTTTCAATATACATTAAATGCTGCATAACATCATTAGAATTCAAGTCTCTATCATCATAAGTAGCTTCAGGATATTCACCAAGGTTTTGCTTACCAATAAGAATAATACCAGAACGTTTTCTTACCCTATTAATAAAGTTAATAGCATTTTGAAGATTAGATTCAGATGTACCACCTTTGATAAGACATTCTGCATACATCAAATAGATATCAGCCAAACGAATCAGACGATAATTTATACCCGAAGCCATAGCAGGCTTAAAATCTGCCTCGTCTTTTCGTGAATCCCAGTTTGTAAGTTTTCTGAAATAAGCAGTAATTCCATTATTGAACTTACCTACCTGTTGGGTGGTCTTTTCATAATAGCTTAAATCTTCATCTCCATTAATAGCCAATGAAGCAGATGCTCTTAAAGAATATGCTCTCAAACGATACGGTTTACCATTCTCCCATTTAAATTTTCTTTCATGTTCTGGTTCAGAATATATATCTGAAAGTTTTCCGTAATCAACATTTCCAATTCCATCAACAGGAATCAAACGCTGACGCACACCTACATACTTACCATTTTCATAATGATAGACATAGGTTTTTATTATATTTTTTCCCGTTTTCTTTCTATCACAGAATTAAAAGTTTGACCTAACTGATCATATATAATATCCTTCTGATTGTTTGGAGCTGTTAGAGGATAATTATCAGATTCCACTTCAATCCAGTTGCGAGGGTCATTTTCATCAACAGCTTCATTTTCGAATTTTTCTACTAGCCACAAAGAAGGAGATGTATTAATCCAAGATGTGCTTGAACCACAAACATTCATGCCCCATATATTGTACAATGTAGCATCCGACCAAGGTCCATACTGTGTATTATACTGAGTTGAATATGAAACTTCCAAAATAGACTCTGAGTTAAATTCATTAACGGCGGTAAAATTATCCATAATATTATCAACAAGAGTGAACGGACCGTTATTAATTATATCAGAAAAATACTCTGCAGCCTTATCGTAGTCACCGTCATACAAATAACTTTTACCAAGTACAGCTTTTGCTGCCCAAGAAGTAGCACGTCCTTTATCGGCCTCCTTCCACTCACCATTTAGTCCTAAATCTAGCGCTTTCTGCAAATCTGCTCTATAATATTTCTTCACTTCATCACTTGGAGTACACTTTTTATAATAGTCATCTTCTTCTTCAGGTACATAATCAATATATGGTACATTTCCATTATTGAAAGATGTATTAAGATAAAAAAAGAATACACCACGGAAGAAATATGCCTGAGCCTCAATCTGAGTGAGTTTTACCAATTGAACTTCATCTGTCAGAATAGTTCGTACCTTTTCTACTCCTTCTATAACTTGATTACAACGGAAAACACCAGTGTAAAGAGCAGCCCATTTATTTCTCAAAGTTTGGTATGAATCATTAAAATTTTGAAGATAAGCAGCATTTACAAGATTAATTCTGTTTTTATTTGCTTCAACCGCTAAATCACTTCTCAGATTTTCATCCATTGGTTGATAAATATTTGTGTTTTTAAAAGCATTATAAATGGCTGCCAACCCATTTTCACAATCTCCTAAGTCTTTGTAGAATTTCTGAGTAGTTAATTGATGCTCATTTTCCTGAGTTAAGAAATCATCACAAGATGTAAATCCAAGGCCAGACATCAATAAACTAAAAGTTAATATCTTATATTTTAAGTTCATATTTTTTTATTTTAATAGATTAGAAATTAAGTTGGAATCCTCCTCGCATTTGTATACTGATAGGATATGTTCCAAAGTCAAGACCACGTCTTGACAAACCATTACTACCAACTTCAGGATCATAACCGTCATACTTGGTCAATGTAAGAAGGTTATCTGCTGCAATATAAAAACGGCATTTACCAAGCCTAAGTTTTGAAACGACTTTCTTTGGTAAAGAATAACCTAACATAATATTTTTCAACCTCACAAAAGAACCATCCTCAACCCACATATCTGTATGAGCACGATAATTGTTATGTTGTTCATTACGATAAGAAGGTATTGTTGAAGTATTATTTGTAGGAGTCCACATATATATAAGATCTTTACTCGTCTTCTTCTGATAAGAATATATCTTAGTAGCATTGATAATATCATTTCCTACAGAAGCATACCAGTTCATAGAAAAGTCAAATCCCTTATAATCTGCTGCAAAATTCAATCCAAGTTCAAAATCAGGCATACCACTTCCTGCATAAACCCTATCATCATCATTAAGAATGCCATCTTTATTTGTATCTACATACATAAGATCTCCCATACGAGCACTTGATACAAGTTTCTGATACTCTGCAAGTTTTTGTTCCGTATTTATAACTCCGTTTGTAGGCATAACAAAGAAAGCACCAGCCTCATATCCTTCCTTTATAGCAGTAACATAATCACTTCCACTATAAATAGGTTTTCCTTCTGAGAAGAAATAAAGAGAGTTCTTACCGGCCATTGAGGTTATCTCATTCTTATTCTTTGTAAATGTTCCTGTCAAGCTATAATTTACCCCATGAATTTTATTTCTATGAGTGAGTGATAGTTCAACTCCCTTATTCTCCATATTACCGGCATTCAATGTAACAGTGGAATTCTGTCCTCCACCACTAGAAGGAGGCACAACCATCGGAAATAGCATATTCTTTTTATTACTTTTATAGACATCAAGACCCAAAATTAACTTATTGTTCATGAAAGCCAAATCAATACCAGCATTGAGCTGCTGCGTTGTCTCCCATTTCACATTCGGATTTGCAAAACCCAACTGAGTAAGACCATTTACTAAAGTTTCTTTAGCTCCTGTTCCAAAAGCATAATCATAATTTTTATAGATAGCTGGAGCATAAGAATAATCAGCAAAATTCTGATTACCTGTTGTACCATAACTTAATCTTAATTTAAAAGAATTAACCATCCATCTTAGTCTATCCCAAAATCGTTCTTCAGAAATATTCCATCCTAAAGATAATGAAGGGAACATACCCCAACGGTTTTCTTTAGAGAACTTTGAAGATCCATCTCGACGAACACTAACACTAACCATGTATTTATCAGCATAAGAATACTGTAGACGGGCCAATATACCAATAAGTGTGCTTGTTCTATCCTGCCCCCATTGACCATCACCAGTTCCTACAGACATATCAGACGAGCCTGCATTCAGATTTGGTATTTCATTTGTATATAAGTCCATTATACTTGCAAAAAACATCTCGTATGTATATTTTTCCATACTGAAAACACCAGTAAACTTAAAATCATGTTTCTTTGATTTTCCTATTATAGTTTACCATAGATTCCCAAGTCATACTAGTATTCTTAGAATGGGTATCTTTTATCTGCGATCGATAGTTTGAACTAACGACTCTTTCGCCATCTTGGTTATACACTTCAAACTCAGGACGTGTCATAACCATCTTCTGGTTAAGATAACCGAAACTCAAACGTGTAGAAACACTCAATCCAGGTAATATACCGTAAGCAATATAAAAATTCCCATTAAATGACTCTGTATTTTTATCATTTCTTTCTTTTAATCGACCTAAAGTATAACTTATACCTTGAATTTCACCTGGATCACCTGCTGTATTGAATATATCTAGATTAGGATCAACTGGAGAACGTAAAGGAGAATAGTCGTATGCATCATTTAATAAAGCCCAAGCAGGAGAAAGCTGGTCTTCTATTTGCATTGCAAGATTTGCATTAATATTCCATTTTCCTCTTTTAAAATTTGTATTAGAACGGATATTATAACGTTTATAGTCTGAATTGATTAATACACCTTCCTGATCAAAATAGTTAACAGTCATATTATAAGTCAGATTTTTCTGTCCACCACTAAAATTGGCTGAATAATTTTGTATTGGTGCGTTATTATTTATTATACAATCATAAAGCCGAGTATTATTAAAGAAATTAACAGGATAATTTTTCAAACTTGACCAAGCCAAATCATCTGTATTCTTAGTTTCAGCCATACGGTTAGCCATGACAGTTACAAAAGTTTCTTCATTAGCATCTAGAAGATGAACTTTTGATGTTATATGTTGAAAACCATAATATCCATCAAGAGCAACTTTCATTTCACCCTCCTTACCCTTCTTGGTTGTAATTAGTATAACACCTGAAGCACCACGTGTTCCGTAAATAGCAGCAGAAGCAGCATCCTTAAGAATATCAATACTAGCAATTTCATTATTACTCAAACCAGGGTCACCTTCAAAGGGAACACCATCAACGACATAAAGAGGAGCACTAGAACCTGAAATTGAACTAATACCACGAATCTGTATATTAGATTTCGCTCCAGGTTCACCAGAACTAGCTTGAACATTGACTCCAGCCACCATGCCTTGCAATGCGGTTCCCAAATCTGATGTACTGATCTTTGTAATTTCTTCAGAATTTACACGTGCTACTGCACCTGTAACTTCTTTTTTACGCATTGAGCCATAACCTACAACAACCACTTCGTCCAACACTTTTGTGTCTTCCTGAAGTTTAATGTTATAGAATTTTCCATTCTTGATTGCAGCCTTTACAGTTTTATAACCAACAAAACTGAACACCAAGTTTCCTTTTTCCGGTACCCCCTGCAGAACGAAATTACCATCAATATCGGTAATAGTACCGAGAGAATTTCCTTCAACCTGAACTGCTGCACCTATAACTTCGAGATTATTGGCGGCATCAATCACTTTTCCTTTGACTGTTATCTTCTGTGAATACATAGATAATGTATAGAAGATAAGCATCACGAACAACATGTACCTGCTATTGGTACCTTTTTTCCTGATTTCTCATTTGTAAAAAATTTAATTTAGCAATAGGTTATGAAATTTCTTTTATAACTGCCGCTAAATTATTTATTTAAAACGGGACCGAAGGGGAGAATTATATATTTAAAAAGGGGGTAAAATTTTACCCCCACTTATATTAAGAATCCAAATCCGTCTGAGTATTCTGCTCTTTATATTGTTGTGGCAATACACCAAATTCTTTCTTGAAACATTCTCTAAAATACTTCAGATCATTGAATCCAACATCGTATGTTACTTCAGAAACTGAATATCTTCCGGTCTTCAATAGTTCTGCCGCTCTTTTCATCCTTATGGAGCGGACAAAAGCATTAGCTGTTACTCCCATAAGTGTTTTAAGCTTTTTGTTCAGGACTAAAGCCGTAACACCAAGTCCTTTACAAATATCTTCTATCTGAAAAGACGAATCCGCAATGTTGTCCTCTATTATCTTTACAAGTTTTTCTAGGAACTTATCATCAGTAGATGTAGTGGTTACCTCAGAAATCTTTATTGTCGAGACTTTTTTGTGTTGAAGAATCCGCTTCCTATTTGTTATGATAGAATTCAGCAACTCTTTCATTATCTGATTATCAAAAGGTTTAGGACAATAAGCATCGGCATGGAATTTATATCCGATGAGATAATCCTGCAATGTAGTCTTGGCTGAAAGCAAGACTACAGGGATATGAGATGTCCTTACATCCTGCTTGATTCTCTCACACAGTTCCAGACCATTCATGCCGGGCATCATTATATCAGACAAAACAAGATCTGGCTGCATATCGGGAATCATGTTCCATGCCATTTCTCCATCATAAGCAATCATTATTTTATATTTATCTGACAACAGTAATGATAACATATTACATATATCTTTATTGTCATCAACAATCAACACAACAGGTGACTCTCCTTTTACTTCTGTGTCTTCTATATCTTCGGATTCACTTGATTTACTACTCAGTACATCAATAAACTCTTCATCATTCCTATTATTAGAAAAAGATTCTCTGTCATCATTTCTCTCTCTGTTATCATAGGAATCTGTACATGAAAACGGTACCTTTGCCTTCCTCTGATACAAATGAGATATTTCCATTATGTATTTCTACAAGTCGTTTGGTTAGAAACAAACCTATACCAGTACCTCCCTCTGCTGAATTTTTATTCTGACTATAGAAACGTTCAAAAAGATGAGTTTTCAAATCCTCAGATATACCATTTCCTGAATCTGCTATAGCGATGTTTATTTTATTATCCTGTTCATTAACTGTAAACGATACAAATCCTCCGGCAGGTGTATGCTTTATGGCATTCGACACCAAATTATAAATTATCTGTTCCATAAGATGGGAGTCGAACAGAAAACTTATATCACTGCGTGAAACAGAATATTCCAGCCCAACACCTTTCTGTTTTGACCAATACGTGAACTGCTGAAATACCTCTTTTGAGAAAGACGAGAAGTTGCCATATCTGAGATTCAGACTAAGCATTCCTTTCTCGCTCTTGGAGAAATTCATCAGCTGGTTAACAAGTCTTAACAAAAACTTACTGTTATGCTCCATTGTCTGCAGCATGCCGACAAGATACTTATCGGACGAATACTTGCCCGATTCTATAATCATACTCAGTGGCGAATGAATCAATGTGAGTGGAGTCTCAATTCATGCGAGATATTGGTAAAGAATGTTGTTTCTTTCTCGAGCAATTCTTCAGTCTTACGTTTTCCATGTTTGCTATATATACTGCATTTCTACGCTGCGCTCTTGAAGTATAATACCTCTTGAACTGGTACAAGGATAATGCAAGCAACATCAAATAAAATGTATAAGCATACCATGTACGCCAGAAAGGAGGGGTAATAATGACAGGTATGGAAAGTTCATTTGAACTGTAAACTCCATCGGTATTCCTGACTCTCAGTCTGAACATATATTCTCCAGAAGAAAGCTTAGTGTAGAAAGCCTCACGATGAAAAGCGGAAGTGGAAATCCACGAATTATCTACACCTTCAAGCATATATTCGTAAACAACCTTATATGGACTTCTGTAATCCAGGGAGCTGAACTGGAATGAGAAAGTGTTTAAATTATAAGGCAATTCTATATATTCTGCAAAACATACACTTTTATCAAAATATACGGAATATATAGAATCGGCCTCAACGCTGTGATTGAAGATTTTAAAATCAACGAGTGTAGGACAGCCATTGAAATCCATCACATCGAAGTCGTTCGGTCTAAAGACGTTTATTCCGTTAACACCACCGAATATCATTGTTCCATCTGTCATTACTCCAGCCGAGAGTTCCATAAACTCATAGTCCTGAAGACCATCGTAAATATCATAAGATTTTATTTTCTGTGTGTTTATATTCAACGAATTTATTCCCTTATTAGTAGAAATCCATAATGTTCCATCCGTTCCATTAACAATGGATTTTATTGGTATTACTATTCAATCCGTTTGCAGTACTGAAATCTTCAATACGCACATTCAGACTGTCATCCAAGTCCACGATTTTCTTTAATCCGAGCCCAAGTGTTCCATACCATATATTATGATTCAGGTCTTCACAAATAGGTACTATATAATCTAGTTCATCAAGCCCCTTCACTGAATTCAAAACAGGATTATCAAGATACAAATCTGCAGATTTCAATACTTTAAGGCCATAACTGGAGGCTACCCATAAATTCCCCTTATGATCTTTCACGACATTTCTTACTATCTTTAGCTCTTTATTTTCCGATGTTTTAATTTCCTTCATCACACCTGTAGACAAATCATATCTAAATAAACCTTTATTATATGTACCAACCCACAAATATTTTCCATCGGCAAGCATTGTGCGCACATTCCTCAAGCCTGAAATCTTTTTATAATCATTATCTGAAGTAAAACTATAAATACCATCGTACATCAGAGACACATACATGCGGTCGGTAAAGTTTGAGTATGTAGTAGAGTATACTATCCTGTTTGCTGTGAAAGGAATAAGTCTGGCATTTCCAGTAATAGAATTAAAATGATATAGTCCAGAGCCTTCTGTGCCTAAATAAATATCGGATTTGGCAAATGTATAAATGGAGGATACATGGTCATTTCCTATTTCCCTGAATAATTCTATTGGTTTATTGTTTTCGCGTATGCTCATAAAGCCACTCTTGAAAAAACCTATCCAAAGAATATCATTTTTATCAAGAACAATAGTTTGTGGATAGCTGTAAGAATAGGTAGCAATAACCTGCGGCTTTGATTCGATAGCATGTAAAACATCAAAAGGCAACACACTTACAGTACTTGTAGTGGCATAAAATAATCTTTTATTTTTATAAACCATTTTTCGAATATTGCAGTTTTCCAACAAGGTGCTTACCTTGCAAGTATGCTTGTCGTATAAACATAATTGATGATTCTCCAGATTAGAGTACAATATTTGAGAAGACGAGATAACTATAGCTGCAGCTATAGGACTATCCAACAGTTTATTAAGCTGTAATCTTTCTCTATGGACGCTACATTCGTACAGACCGTCTTCAGACGAGAGCATTATTGTATTATCAATTTCTATGATGTCGGATATATATGGTAATTTAATTGTTGATTTAAGACAGTATTTATTTTTCCATTGGAAAAATCGTAATTTACAAGGTATATACTTTCATCAGAGGAATGAAACCACACCCTGTCTTTCGAATCAACCAGAATTTTGTCGCAGGTGAAATTCTTATCAATGCCTATATGACCAATATTTAATGAAATGAATTCATTCTTTACGGAATTAAACAAGAATACCCCTCTATCAGCAGTACCTATCCACAGATTTCCATGAGAATCTTCATCAATACATACTATCAGATTACTGGTAAGACCATTTGACTGGTATCCATAGACCTTAAATTCATACCCATCGAACCTGTTCAGACCGTCGTTTGTAGCCAACCATATAAAACCCTTAGAGTCTTGATAAATACATTGCACGTCATTTTGGGAAAGTCCATCAAGAGTAGTGTACTTTCTTGTGACAAACTCATTGGATGCAAAGGATTTGCAAACTATAATCAGAACTGATATTAAACTTAAGATTAATCTAAACATATAACTATTATTCTTTATATTTCATCAAGATTACAAAGTTATTGATTTTATCTAAAACATCAAGTATTTATAGTAGTTAATAGATAATTATAGATATTTTCCACTTTAGAATGCGTATCAAAATCAATCAAGAAAAAAAATAAATCTTTAACTTCATTTCATAGTATAAAACAAAAAAGCATCGTACCATTACACTCAATAATAGATACGATGCCCGAAAGAAATTACAGTAACAGACTGTATTGGGATTAGTTCTTAAAAAGACTTATCTGTATGACTTTATATATATGTCGAGTATTTCGGTATCCGACAGTTCATGAGGGTCCAGACTGAACAATGCACCCATGGCAGTTCGCGCATTATCAATCATCTTAGGGAAATCTTCCTTTACTATTCCCCAGTCGCTAAGCTTCAAATCGCGGACATTGCATTCCTTCTGCATTCTCACCAAAGCATCTATAAAATGTTCGGGATTAAGGTTCTTGCGTCCGGTCATAACATCTGCCATGCGCATATATCTCTTTGTCCTGTCATAAATAAAAGTAGAGAAATAGGCCTCGCTTATAGCTATCAGGCCAGCACCATGAGGAAGAGCGGGATAGTATGCGCTGAGAGCGTGCTCGAGAGAATGTTCGGAAGTACAACTGGATGTGGATTCAACCATTCCCGCCAGCGTACTTGCCCAAGCCACCTTTGCCCTCGCTTTCAGGTTATTTCCATCCTTCACCGCAACAGGTAAATATTTATACAGCAGTCTGATGGCCTCAAGAGCGAAAATATCACTTATTGGGGTTGCACAATTGGCAATATACCTTCGGCTGCATGAAAGAATGCGTCGAATCCCTGATAGGCAGTCAGATGTGGCGGAACTGAAACCATCAGTTCCGGGTCGATTATCGACAGACATGGGAAAGTTAAAGTGGAGCCGATACCTATCTTTTCGTTTGTTTCCAGATTGGTTATGACAGTCCATGGGTCAGCCTCGGTTCCGGTTCCGGCTGTTGTAGGAATGGCTATGATGGGCAATGCTTTGCTGTAAGGAAGCCCCTTGCCGGTACCTCCTTCAACATATTCCCAATAATCGCCATCATTACATGCATGATTGCAATGGATTTGGCTGTATCTATCGAACTTCCGCCTCCCAAACCTATAATCATATCGCAATTTTCCTCACGACAGATTGCCGCACCTTCCATTACATGGTCTTTTATTGGGTTAGGCAATATCTTGTCGTACACCACGCATCAACATTATTTTCTTTCAGCAGACCAATCACCTTATCCAGATAACCATATTTACGCATTGATGTTCCGGATGAAATGACTATCAAAGCCTTTTTGCCGGGCAATGTCTCTGTTGAAAGACGTTTAAGTTCGCCACATCCGAAGAGAATCTTCGTCGGAATATTATAACCAAAAACAAAATTATTGTCCATAAATATTATCAGTCAGTCAACTTACTATCTTAAAGCCTCATCAATCACTTTCTTGAGTTCAGGATAAGCCTCATCTGTATCACCCACCTGTTTTCTCAACTCACGCAGTTTCTTTTTCATGTCCTTAAGAACTTTGGCGTATTTAGGATTATCAGCAGGTTTACCATTTCGTAAGGGTCGTTCTTCACATCGTAGAGTTCGAAAGAAACCGGAGTAGGAACAATCTTGTGGCTGTTCTTCAACCATGACATTGATTTCTGTCCGTAACGTTTGTCGTCGTAATGACGGCCATAGAAAAGTATCAGCTTATAGTTTTCCGTGCGGATACCTATGTGTGCCGGAACGTCGTGATGAATCATGTGCATCCAGTATCTGTAGTAAACAGCATCCTTCCAGTTTTCTGGCTTTTTGCCTTCGAACACAGAGGCAAAGCTCTTTCCATCCATGTATGAAGGTTCTTTGCCACCGACCATCTCTATAAGAGTTGGAGCAAAATCAATGTTGTTAATCATCAGGTCCGACTTGGCTCCCTTGTAAGGACATCTCGGGTCGCGGACTATGAAAGGCATTCTCTGAGATTCTTCATACATCCATCTCTTGTCCTGCAGGTCGTGTTCGCCAAGTATCATACCCTGGTCGCCTGTATATACGATAATGGTATTTTCCCAGAGTCCTTCCTTCTTGAGATAGTCGAAAAGACGTTTCAGGTTGTCATCCACACCCTTTACGCAACGCAGATACGATTTCAGGTAATGCTGGTAGGCAAGGTATGTATTCTCCATTTCATCACCTGTATTGCACTTATATTCCATTACATAATTGCGGATTTCATGACGGCTTGAGACAGAAGTTCCGATGAAGTGACGAAGTGAATCGTTCTTGCCTCTTGTGCCTTCGGAGCCCCATTTGTCTGTATCGAACAATGACAATGGAACAGGCACTTCCACATCGTCAAGATAATATTCATAGCGCGGTGCGTACTCGAACATATCGTGCGGTGCCTTGTAATGATGCATCATGAAGAAAGGTTTGGACTTGTCGCGTCTGTTCTTCAACCAGTCAATAGCAAGGTTGGTCACGATATCCGAGGAGTAACCCATTTTCTTTATCTGGTTATTAGGCCATTTCTTGTCAGTTACGTCACTTGTAAGGAAAGTAGGGTCGAAGTATTCGCCCTGTCCGCCATGACCGTTGAATACAGAATAATAGTCGAAGTGCGACGGTTCGCATCCCAAATGCCATTTACCGATCATGCAGTCTGATATCCCATATTATGGAACTCATCAACCAGATATTCCTGGTCCGGCTGAAGCACTTCATCCAAAGTGAGCACCTTGTTACGATGGGAATACTGTCCGGTCATGATACATGCACGGCTTGGGGTACTGATGGAGTTTGTACAGAAACAGTTCTCGAAGAGCATACCGTCCCTTGCCAGTTCATCAATTGTAGGAGTAGGGTTCAGTACTGCAAGACGACTTCCGTATGCGCCGATAGCCTGCGAAGTATGGTCGTCCGACATGATGTAGATGACATTCATCTGTTTCTGCTGTGCTGCGACACCAACACATACAGACAGGAATGGCATAACAGCCATTCCCTTCATTATATTATTTTTTAAATTCGTTTTCATAAGTCAGATTATCATTGAAATAGAACTTGCAAGACATATCATCGAATGATTTTACGTCCTTATTCTGCATTTTAACCCATTGTTCTGATTTAGCCTTGACAGCGACCTGAGTTGAAACCTCATTACCGTCGACTACACTTTTAAGAGTGACATTTGCATCCTCGGCATTATGGTTTGCCACACGTACAGTGATAAGGCATCCGTTATCAACCTTATCGTATAGCGGTTTGGAAACCACCACCCCTTTAAGCTTAATCTTGAACACATGTGCATATTCAGTAGGTTTGTTCTTAGGGAAGTTTACTACAAGACCCTCGTCAGTCATCTTATAGTCAATCTTCTCTGAGCTTCCAAGCATTTCAACCGACTCAATTTCTACGTTCCGGCAATACTTAGTAGCCAATGACTTGATAGTAACACTACCATCTGTCCAAGCCAGAGACACGGCATAGAGGTTATTGTCGCGTGTAGTAAAGCGAATGTCGTCCGCTGTATATTCAGTTTTTGTATTGTCTGTCATATAGCCTGCGGTGCCTGCGTTATGTCCTTCGGAAGCAATCACCCATGGTCGTGAGCCATAAATAGCCTCACCGTTAGTCTTCAACCATTTACCTATCTCGGCAAGTACGTTCTTCTGTTCGTCTGTAATAGTACCGTCGGCCTTAGGACCTATATTCAGCAATAAGTTACCGTTCTTGCTGACAATATCAACAAAGTCGTCGATGATATGGTCAGGACTCTTGTTTTCCTCGCCCACACAATAGCTCCACGATTTCTTACCTACAGAAGTATCAGTCTGCCATGGATATTCACGGATTCTGTCGCTCTTACCTCTTTCTATATCGAACACCTGGATATTGTCGCCGTATCCGAATTTGGTGTTAACCACCACTTCCTTATTCCAGTCGAGAGCCGAGTTGTAATAATAAGCCATGAATTTATAGAAAGTAGGCTGGAAAGGATATTTTCCTACAGTCCAGTCGAACCATATCAGTTCAGGCTGGTATTTGTCAATAAGCTCGTATGTATGCATAAGGAACTGACGGCGTGAGCGTTCATTAGAGCCTTCGTATTTGCCACAATATGGTGTCATACCCTTACCTTCCGGCTCATGCAGTCTTTCGCCATAGAGGGTGATTGTAGTGTCCTGAACATCAGAAGGAGTTTCCATTCCATATTCATAGAACCATGCATTCTCGCATCTGTGAGAAGACAGTCCGAAACGCAGACCGGCTTTCTCTGTAGCCTTCTTCAGTTCGCCAATAATATCTCTTTTCGGTCCCATATCCACAGCATTCCATTTATTGAAAGTACTGCTATACATGGCAAATCCGTCGTGATGCTCAGCCACGGGAACAATGTATTGCGCTCCTGACGATTTTACCACTGCTAGCCACTCGTCGGCATTGAAGTTTTCAGCCTTGAACATAGGGATGAAATCCTTATATCCGAATTTCGTCAAAGGGCCGTAAGTCTGTACGTGATACTTATTAATAGGATGACCCTCCTTGTACATCCAGCGGGAATACCATTCGCTTCCGTATGCAGGAACCGAATAAACGCCCCAGTGAATAAAGATACCGAACTTGGCATCCTTGAACCACTCAGGAATAGTGTAATTTTGCGCAATAGAAGCAGAGTCCGCTTTAAACACATCTGTACCTTTTAAAGATACAGTAGAATCTACATTAGGAGCGTATGTAGAACTGCACGACGCCAACAGGCTTAATGCCGCCACTCCTAAAGCTGTTTTCATGGATTTCTTATTCATAATAATTTTATTACATTAAATAATGACATTAATTTTTTCTGTAAGCAAAGATACACTTGAGTTCGATTTACAATCAATAATTTAATTACTATAGTAAGGGGTAAAATATTTACCCCCCTATTATTAAATAAATTTACCCCTCTAATATCTGATTATCAATAATCAATATTGAATAACGAACAAATATATTTCTTTGCACAAAAAAGTTTAACCTATTATTACATTACAATTTCACCCTAAGAATAAAGTATATATAGAGTAAATTTGCCACCATAACAAACTGTAAAAACAAATTTATGAAAAACTATTTAATTTACTTACTCGCAGCAGTATCGTGTACAACTGTAGCAGACTTGAAAGCTCAAGTCAGTACAAAAACAGGTAATGAAACCACTGAACTTACCATTCCGAAAAAGTTCTACAAGGACAGCATTGATTTCAGCAACGCTCCGAAAAGACTTAACAACAAGTACCCTCTTTCCAACCAGAAGAACGAAGGCGGATGGGTTCTCAACAAAAAAGCCTCCGACGAGTTCAAAGGAAAGAAACTGAATGAGGAAAGATGGTTCCCGAACAACCCGAAATGGAAAGGAAGACAACCGACTTTCTTTGCAAAGGAGAATACTACGTTTGAGAATGGCTGTTGTGTGATGAGAACTTACAAACCGGAAGCAGGCACACTGCCCGAAGGATATACTCACACTGCCGGTTTCCTGGTAAGTAAAGAACTTTTCCTTTACGGATATTTCGAAGCAAGACTGAGACCAAACGACTCGCCATGGGTTTTCGGCTTCTGGATGTCGAACAATGAAAGAGACTGGTGGACAGAAATAGACATTTGCGAGAACTGTCCCGGCAATCCAGTCAACAGACATGACCTGAATTCGAACGTACATGTATTTAAAGCTCCGGCAGATAAGGGTGATATAAAGAAACATATTGACTTCCCTTCTAAGTACTACATACCATTCGAATTGCAGAAAGACTTTCACGTATGGGGGCTTGACTGGAGCAAGGAATATATCCGACTGTATATCGACGGAATACTGTACAGAGAAATAGAAAACAAGTACTGGCACCAGCCATTGCGTATCAACCTCAACAATGAATCGAACAAATGGTTTGGAGCTCTACCGGACGACAACAACATGGATTCTGAATATCTTATAGATTATGTAAGGGTGTGGAATAAAAAAGAGAAATAACATAATCTGAAATAAATAAGGCAGTCTTCATTATCAATAAACTGATTATAAAGACTGCCTTTATATATAATAGGGATGATAAAGATTTAGATCCGCTCTATCACTCATTAGCTTCATCCGGATACTCTGTGAGAGAGTTTCCCGAATTGCTTATTTCAATAGAGCCGATAGGAAGATAATTGAACTTCTTGCTCCATGCAGAGATACCATAATCTCTTCTAAGAATAGGCATCATGACCTCCTCGGCACGTCCTGAGCGGACAAGGTCAAACCATCTGTCACCCTCGCATGCCAGTTCACAACGACGCTCATACCATAGAACATCAATTACGCTTTTAAATCTGTCAGGATACATCTGCATTAGCTTGTCAACATCAATATAACTTCCGTCGTCTGCATGAACATGCTTCTTTCTGAGTTCATTTATGTAATACTTCGCTTTTGCTTCATCAGGATTAGTACCTCTGAGATATGCTTCGGCAAGCATCAGATACACTTCACCATATCTGATGACCCTTACGTTTCCAGGCTTGTTTAGATTGGGGTTTCCTATCATATCGTAATTTTTGAAAGGAGGATATTTCTTCTGGGCATATCCCTGGAAATCAGATCCGTAAGAGCCTGTCTCCCAAACAACTTTTTTTGATTCATCCTGAATATTGGCATTAGGTTTGGTTACAAGTTCATCGTAAGTAAATATCGCCGCATCACGACGCACATGGTCATCCGGAAGGAAATAATCATACAATTCCTTAGTAGGCAGACAAAAGCCATATCCATTATCATAATCAGGACTATTTTTCAACTGTCTCGGTCCGCAGAAAGTCACCCACATAGCACCTTCGCCTGCATCGATATTACCCCAGTTTGTATTACCAGATTTGGTAGAGGTCTGTATTTCAAATATAGATTCCTCGTTATTCTCCTGATGAGCAGCAAAAAGTTTGGAATAATCATCCGACAGAGTATAATTACCACTTGAAATTACATTCTCCAATAAAGGTTTCGCCTTGTCAAATATCATAGCATCATCATTACTCCAGTCAGCCCAATAAAGATAGACCTTGGCCAACAGGGTTTGAGCCGCAGTCTTGGTAATACGTCCTTTCATTGTGTCCGGGAAATTATCCTTTAAAGAAGGAATAGCTTCAAGAAGATCTTTCTCTATTGCTTTATTTACATTTTCGCGAGTATCTCTCGTAAACTTGAATCCTTCAGGATAAAGAGTCTCAAGACTGATAAAGCACGGGCCATAATATCTCAGCAATTCAAAATGATACCAGGCACGTAAGAACTTAGCTTCAGCTTTATAAACTTTAGCTTCCGGACTGTCATACTCTGAGTTTATTACAAAATTACATCGATATATACCACGGTAACGTGTTTTCCACAAATTATCGGAGATAGAATTGACACTCGTATTTGAATAATCCTCTATAGCCTGCATGTAAGGCTGATCCTGATCAGAACCACCACCTGTACGAGCATTATCCGAACGGATTTCACCCATAGGTACAATAGAAGCAAGTGCATTACCCGAACCACCACCTATGTGAGCTAACGGATCATAACAAGCAGTAAGCGCTTTGAACATCTGTTCATCGGTCCTATAAAAAGAACTTTCTGTTTCTGACATTATAGGAGCTGTATCCAGAAAACTGTCGCTGCAAGATGATGATGTAATTACAGCAAACATAAGTATTGCAAGATTATTATATATTTTCGACTTCATAATTTTCATTTTTAGAAATTAAGACTTAAACCAAATCTGAATGTACGGGCCTGAGGGTAAGTACCATAGTCAATACCTGTGCTAAGAATGTTGTCACCTGCCATATTTCCAACTTCTGGGTCCATAAACGGATAGCTGGTGAAAGTGGCAAGATTATCAATTGCTGCATAAATTCTTGCTTTATTCAGCATTAACTTATTTATTAATTTAGTTGGGAATGAATAGCCTACCTCAAGTGAAGAAATCTTTAAATGCGAACCATCATAAAGATAAAAATCGGATGGTTTGCCGAAGTTTCCATTAGGGTCTTTGGATGAAAGACGAGGCACTCCATTATTATCACCTTCTTTCTGCCATCTGTCAAGGTAGAATGATGGAAGGTTGCTACGTCCGTATGCCTCCTGACGGTAAATATCAGAGAAGACTTTATATCCGGCTTTTCCTGTCAAGAAGATTGTCATATCAATACCTCTCCAGTCGGCACCTAAATTCAAACCGAATGTCCATTTTGGCCAAGGATTACCACAATCGGTTCTATCTTCATCTGTAATCTTGCCATCGTTATTTGTATCTTGCCATATAAAGTCACCCGGAACGGCATCAGGTTGTATCACTTTACCGTCTTTTGATTTATAGTTTTGTATCTGCTCTTCATTTTGGAATATTCCTAAGTTCTTATAAAGGCGGAAATAACCCATAGCATGACCTTCCTCCATACGCGTTACATTAACAGATGTTCTCCACCTACCACCATCAGTATATCCATTTGCATTTCCTATCTTTACAACCTCATTTTTAAGATATGAGGCATTTGCGGAAATAGAGAAGTTGATTTCGTTCCAATTTTTATTAAATGTCATCTGCATTTCCACACCCTGGTTTGTTATATTACCAAGGTTTCTAAAAGCTGCATTATTACCTCTAATGGCTTCAACTGTTGGCTGGAACAACAAATCCTTAGTACTTTTTTTAAACCAGTCGAAACTTGCTCTAATCATACCATTATAGAATGTCATATCGGCACCAACATTAAATTGTTCAGAAGTTTCCCATTTCACGTCTGGAATAACAAGGTTATTAGGAGCAGATCCCACAGTGATGGCATTACCAAACGTGTAATTATAATTATTGCCAATAATAGAAGTATAGGAGAATGGAGAAATTCGCTCATTTCCGTTCTGTCCCCAAGAGAATCTAAGTTTGAAGACATCAAAGTTCTTAATTTTCCAGAATTTCTCATTTGAAACATTCCAACCTAATGAAACGCCCGGGAAAGTAGCATATCTGTTATTGGGACCGAAATTTGAAGACCCATCGCGTCTGACCACAACTTCCGCCATATATTTTTCAGCATAATTATAGCTTAGACGAGCAAAATATGAGAACATACTATGTCTAGGATTAGCACCGCCACTATTAGCTGATGTCATAACATCACCAGCATTAAGATACCAGTAATTCTCATTGGTCATTGCTTCATTTGGATATTTATTTCGTCTTCCGGTCATAAACTCATAAACATCTCTTGATGCAGAAGTACCTAACAGGACAGATGCAGAATGTTCACCAAAAGATTTTTTATATCGCAATGTATTCTCCCACTGCCAACTACTATTAGCATTTGTACTTTGTTCTACCCTAGAATTATCTTCTTTACATTCTGCAGAATGAAAAAACTTTGGTGCAAACATTCTTCCACGGAAATTCCGATGATTAATACCAAAATCTGTGCGGAAAACAAGGTCTTTAATAAAAGTAATCTCAGCATAAACATTACCAAAAAATTGCTGGGTAATATTTTTATTCTTAGGTGCCTCATCCATAAATGCAATAGGGTTCCACATACGGCTATAAGGTACAGGAGAGACTCCATATCCGAAAGTATCGTTGCTATTCTCATCATAAACCGGAGTAGTAGGATCAATATTATAAGCGTATGATATCGGATTATAGCCATTGATGCCGGTTGCCACTCCACTATTCTCTATATATGCATAGTTGACGTTTGCACCTACACTTAAGAAATCATTTATAGAATAGGAACTGTTCAGCCTTGTGCTGAATCGTTTGTAAAATGACGCATCTTCACCGATAATACCATTCTGGTCTAGATAATTCAATGAAAGCAAGCTTGAACCCTTATCACTGCCAAAGTTAGCAGTAATGTTATGCTCAGTAACAGGAGCTGTATTCAATATTTCATTAAACCAGTCTGTATTATAGCCTGTTGGAGCAGTAGGTACACCACCGGCAAGCGGCATATCATCATTATCGCAAACTCTTTCATCAGCATGATGTATCTGTTCATCATTCAGCATGGTTGGTTTCTTTGCTACTGTAGAAAAACCATAGTAACCATCATAAGCAAACGATT
>ENA-OQJX01000349-OQJX01000349.1-human-gut-metagenome-genome-assembly--contig:-NODE-349-length-27271-cov-2.528367_pt1 | contig 27271 bp, 24 predicted proteins | sample MGYA00242615_ERZ504782 | MGnify/ENA primary metagenome ERZ504782 (study PRJEB26092, sample SAMD00036354) | human gut metagenome | host: Homo sapiens | study: EMG produced TPA metagenomics assembly of... | reverse complement strand
TTGCTGTGTCTACTATATCAGCAGGGCTTGGGAAGAAGTGACTACTGAACCAGTACAACATTCCAAGAACCGTCTACTGATATCGGTTATAAAAAGAAAAAGCGTCTAGCTAAATCAGGAAAAGACAACATGCTAATGTAAAGGTCGTTACGCTATTGGGTAAAGGTCGTTACACTATTTGGTAAAGGTCGTTACACGCTGAGGTAAAGACCGTTTCATCAAGGGGTGACGGCCGTTACGCACTGAAGTAAGCAAAACAATGTACCGGAGTAAGCAAAGCAATGAAGTAAAAGATGAAACCAAGCCTTCACTTAATCGAATTTTTCCATTATCTTTGTGCCCGAATAGCAAGTAGAGCCGTGGGGCATCGTCCTCCTTCTTATTTTATTCTCCATTTTGAAGTATCACCGAAAAAGAACTGAAATATGAAAGGAATTATTCTTGCAGGTGGCAGTGCCACTCGTCTCTATCCGTTGTCCAAGGCTATCTCCAAGCAGATAATGCCCGTCTACGACAAGCCGATGATATACTACCCGCTCTCTACACTGATGTTGGCGGGAATTCGCGAAGTGCTTATTATCTCTACTCCACGTGACTTACCCATGTTCCGCGAACTGCTGGGAACCGGCGAAGAACTCGGCATGTCCTTTTCCTATAAGATACAAGAGAATCCCAACGGACTGGCACAAGCCTTTGTGCTGGGTGCAGAGTTCTTGGACGGCGGACCGGGCTGCCTTATTCTGGGCGACAACATGTTCTACGGTCAAGGCTTCTCCGCCATGCTGAAGCGTGCCGCTTCCATAGACAAGGGTGCCTGCATCTTTGGTTATTACGTCAAGGACCCCCGTGCCTACGGTGTAGTGGAGTTTGATGCCAACGGCAAAGCCGTCTCGTTGGAAGAAAAGCCTGCCAACCCTAAAAGCAACTATGCCGTCCCCGGACTGTACTTCTACGACTCCACCGTGACAGAGAAAGCTGCCTCCTTGAAGCCCTCTGCCCGCGGCGAATACGAAATTACCGACCTCAACCGTCTCTATCTGGACGAGGGCACGCTGAAAGTGGAGCTTTTCGGTCGCGGTTTTGCCTGGCTCGACACCGGCAACTGCGACAGCCTGCTGGAAGCCAGCAATTTTGTCGCCACCATCCAGAACCGTCAAGGCTTCCGCGTGAGCTGTATCGAAGAGATTGCCTGGCGCAAGGGCTGGATAGATGTAGACCGCCTGTATCGCTTGGGTGAACAGCTTGGCAAGACCGAATATGGCAAATACCTGATGGAACTGGCTGAATCGAAGCGATGAACTCTTTGTTCCCCAAAAAGAGAAGGAGAATAGTTCTCCTATAAAGGCCCGCTGACTTTAATTTTTAATTTATAATTTTTAATTCTCATGAAGACTTATCTCGTAACCGGTGCCGCCGGTTTTATCGGCGCCAACTATATTAAATATATCCTGGCAAAACATAATGATATTAAAGTGGTGATACTGGATGCCTTGACCTACGCAGGCAATCTGGGCACCATTGCCAATGACATTGACGATGAACGTTGCTTTTTTGTAAAAGGTGACATCTGCGACCGCGTGCTTGCCGACGAACTGTTTGCCAAGTATAAATTCGATTACGTAGTGAATTTTGCTGCCGAGAGCCACGTAGACCGTAGCATAGAGAATCCCCAGCTTTTCCTGATGACCAACATCCTGGGTACACAAAACCTGCTCGACGCCGCCCGCCGTGCCTGGGTCACGGGCAAGGACGAGTCCGGTTATCCCACTTGGCGCAAAGGCGTTCGTTACCATCAAGTGTCTACCGACGAAGTTTACGGCTCACTTGGTGCCGAAGGCTACTTCACAGAGCAAACCCCACGCTCTGCCCGCACAGCCCTTACAGCGCCAGCAAGACGAGTGCCGATATGGTAGTGATGGCCTATCACGACACCTATAAGATGCCCGTCACTATCACCCGCTGTTCCAACAACTACGGTCCTTATCACTTCCCCGAAAAGCTGATTCCGCTTATCATCAAGAATATTCTCGAAGGCAAGAACCTCCCCGTCTATGGCGACGGCAGTAACGTGCGTGACTGGCTCTACGTGGAAGACCACTGCAAAGCTATCGACCTGGTTGTCCGCGAGGGTGTGGAAGGCGAAGTCTACAACGTAGGCGGTCACAACGAAAAGACCAATCTTGAAATCGTGAAGCTGACTATTGCCACCGTCCGCCGCTTGATGGAGGAAGAACCCCGTTACCGTGCAGTGCTGAAGAAACAAGTAAAAGCCGCCGACGGCACGATTGACATCAGCTGGATAAACGAAGACCTTATCACCTTCGTCAAAGACCGCCTAGGTCACGACCAGCGTTATGCCATCGACCCCACAAAGATTACCAATGCCCTGGGCTGGTATCCGGAGACGAAGTTCGAGGTCGGCATCGTCAAGACCATTGAATGGTACCTGAACAACCAGCCGTGGGTGGAAGAAGTGACCAGCGGTGATTATCAGAAGTATTACGAACAGATGTATGGAGGTAGAGGTTAAGGTTTAGGGATTAGGGTCTAACCGCTAATCCTTAACCTCTAACCCCTCAATTCAGCGCCACCGCTAACAGTAATCCTAAGAACAGCATATTGCGCGACGTCTCGCCCAGTATGCTGTTCAGCTTTTTACCGCTACCTATCTGTATCATTTTGCGCCACGTCAGTGCGTGCATATAGAGATAGACGCAGGGAGCCCAGATAAATTCCAGCGGAGTCAGCTTGCCCGTGTAGACAAACCAGAAGCAGAGCAGCACGGCGGCGATGCCCAGTGCCAGATACATATTCTCACCGAACTTCTTGCCGTAGCGTACCACCAGCGTACACTTGCCGCTCACGGCATCCTGCTCGCGGTCGCGATAGTTGTTCACCATCAGCAAGGTGTCTATGGCGAGACCACTGACGAGCGACAGCACCACCACATCCATATTCAGCGTATAGGCCTGCACGTAGTAGGTGCCGCATACGGGCACGAAGCCGAAGAACACCAATACCAGTACGTCGCCCCAGCCCCGATAGGAGAGCAGCGTGGTATAGAGGAAAGCAAACAGTATGCATACCACGCCCAGCACCACCAGTTCCCAGCCTCCGTGGGGCAGCTGCCCCCAGACGGTGAACAGCACTGCCAGCCCTGCCAGGCACGACAGTGTCAGTGCGATGCCGATGCCGGTTTTCATGGCTGCCGGCGTAATCCAACCTTCGGCGCAGGCGCGCTGCGGCCCCAGCCGGTCTTCCCGACGGTCGGTCCCTTTCTGGAAGTCGAAGAGGTCGTTGATAAAGTTGGCGGCAATCTGCATGCCGCAGGCAAAGAGGGCGCACAGCAGGGCGGGTGCGGTCTTGAACTGTCCGTCGCTGAAGGCAAGGGCACTGCCCAGCAATACCGGGATGATGGCTCCCGTCAACGTCTTGGGGCGGGCGGCGAGAAACCATGCGTAGGGTGAATTCTGTTTAATCTCGTTCATCGTAGTTCCAATTTAGTTCGGCATCTGCCAGCAAAAATACTGAAAATCCCTATATTTGTACCCACTTATGATGAAGAAGTTAGTCTACATATCCATTCTTTCTCTGCTGCTCTTGTCTTCCTGCCGTTCCAAGCGGATGATTACCGTGTCGTTGCCGCAGTCAGTCATGCAGGCAGACAGCACGCAGCTTGGCGATACTATCGGGTTGCCTGCCCGCCTTTCGCCGATGTTCACCTTTGACCAGTCTGATTTGCGTAATGTCCGCCGCCAGCCGGCGAAGGGCGAGGTAAAGAAACAGCAGATAAAGAAAACGGCACCGGTACAAAAGGTAATTGTGCAGCGAGGTACAAGAATCACATCGAAAACCACCCACGTAGGCTCGGCCTATAAGGGCGTCAGCCGCATTAAGACGTACGACTTCACGCATCGCGACGTGCCTGCCGCCTTCGAGGCTTCCGCATCGCCTTTGTCTCCGACCTGCACTACAAAAGCCTGCTGAAGGAGGAGGGATTGAAGGACCTGGTCCGCCTGCTCATAGACCAGAAGGCCGACGTGCTGCTGATTGGCGGTGACTTTCACGAAGGCTGCCAGTACGTGCCGCCCGTCATGGCTGCCCTGGCGCAAGTGAAGACGCCGTTGGGCACCTATGCCGTGCTTGGCAACAATGACTACGAGGCTTGCTATGACGACATCGTGCGCGAAATGAGGCATTATGGCATGCATCTGCTGGAGCATAAGGTGGACACCCTGCGGCGTGGCGGTGAGCGGATTCTTGTGGCGGGCGTGCGCAATCCTTTCGACTTGGGCAAGAACGGCACATCGCCCACACTCGGCCTTTCGCCCGACGATTTCGTAATCCTGCTGACGCATACGCCGGACTATGCCGAGGACGTCCCGGTGACAAACTCCGACCTCATCCTGGCCGGACACACGCATGGCGGGCAGGTGACGCTGTTCGGGCTTTATGCACCGATAGTCCCCTCGCACTACGGGCAGCGGTTCCTCTCCGGGCTGAAGTACAACTCAAAGAACATCCCGATGATTGTCACCAACGGCATCGCACTTCGCAGAAGGCCATCCGCATGTTTGCCCCCGCAGAGGTGGTGATGATTGTGCTGCACCGGCTGACGGACTGATTTATTCTTCGGGCATCAGCACCACTCCCAGTTTCTTCTTGCCATCCATCTTTACCACCATCGGCTGGCGGAAATGTACATGCCGCAGGTACTTCGTCTCGTGTACGGCAGGCTGTGCATTCAGGAATTCCTGGTTGTATACGCCGTCATTCATAAAGGCGTTGATGGTAAAGTATCCCACTCCAAAGGAGGTCAGGTTCTGGAAGAAGTGGGTTCCCTGGCTGGGGTCTACCCGGTAGTTGGTCAGTCCGGCTTCCACTATCACGCGGGCGGCGCTGATGTGCGGCCACTTCACGGGGATGCCGAGCCAGGTGTCACTGCTACCCCAGCGTCCGGGACCTACAAGGACATAGTTGCGGCCTTCGTCCAGGAACTGCTGGTTCAGCTTCTCTATCTCCCAGGCAATCTCCTGGTTGTGGGAGGCACTATAGTCGTCTGTCTTCACATAGATAATGTCATGTATCTCGTTCATGATGCCATGTCCCAATGAGTTGTTGGAACGGAGCAGTACCTGGTCGTCCGGAATGGCGGTAAGGTCTTCATCCAGCATCTCCTTGGTGTCGACTATCGGGCGGATTTGCAGCAGGTAGAAGGTGCCGGTTTTGTCCTTCTCGCGGCTCATGGTGGCGGCAAACTCTATCTCTACGGGACGGCGCATCTCCTGCTCTCCGTATTTCAAAGCCAGTTGCAGGATGCGTGGCAGGGGGAATACGTCGTGTTGCAGGATGTTGGCAAAGGTGATGACTTTGCGTCCGCCGGGATAAAGCCCGTCGCGGATAATCTGGTCGTAAGGGTCGTAGGTGGAGGCTATGTAGTTCAGTGCTCCGTCCTTTTCCGCTTCTTTGACGTGCAGTTTCAGCAGGTTGAAGCCGTCGTCGATGGAGAAGTCGTGACCGGCATTGCGCAGGTCGAGGGCATAGAAGCGGGTCTGAGTCTCTTTGAGGGCAATCTCCATTTCGCTGGTTTGCAGCACCTGGTTGGGGTGATAGGGCGAGAAGCGGAGCGTCATGCCGCCGTCCACAATATATTTGCCCAAGCCGAGTGCCAGATTGACGATACCTTCTTCCGCCTTCTCGTCGCCGATGGGGTAGTAGTTGAGCGAACGTGCCACGCCGGACATGCTGGGGTAGTAGCGGTCACCATACTGGTTGCCCACTACCTCTTGCAGGATGACAGCCATCTTTTCCTGGTCGATAACATTGCTCGTTGCCTGCATGTATGCCTTCGAGTCGCGGAAGTAGACCGAAGCATATACTCCCTTGATGCATCGCTCAGCATGCGCAGCATCTCGTACTTGTCGTCCAGATAGGGAATCATATAGGTGTTGTAGATACCGGCGAAGGGTTGGTAGTGCGAGTCTTCCAACAACGAGGACGAACGGATGGCAAGGGGCGACTTCACCACGTCGAAGAAGGTGAAGAAGTCCTCCACCAGGCGGTCGGGCAGCTTTGCTTTGAGGAAGTAGCGCAGGATGACGTCATCGTCGGCATCGGACAAGGCTATCTGATACAGATTGTTGGTATCCATAAACTCGTCGAACACATCGGTACAGAGCACGATGGTCTTGGGGATGGCGACACGGGCATTCTCAAACTCTTCGAACTCGGGGTGATGCTTCACCAGGTTGTCGATGAAAGCCAGTCCGCGCCCCTTGCCTCCCAGCGAACCGTCGCCAATACGGGCAAAGTTGGAGTATCGGTCAAAGCGGTCGCGCCTGAAGACTGCCACTACTCCCTGGTTTTTCATCTTGCGGTATTTCACGATAGCCTCGAAGATAATTTTACGGTGGGCATCCACGTCTTGCAAGCTATTCCAGGTGATGGGCCGCAGGAACTCTGCCACGGGAAACATGGCACGTGAGTAGAGCCAGCGGCTGACGTGGTTGCGGCTGATGTGGTAAAGGAATGATTCTGCCGGAACAGCAAAAAGAATGTTCTGCAGCTCTTTGAGATTCTTTACGCGGGCAATCTCTTCCAGCGTGTCCGGGTTGCGGAAGATAAAGTCGCCGAAGCCGAAATTGTCTGATACAATACGGCGCAGGTCCACATCCATCTTTTTGGAATTCTTGTCGATGAAGGCGGCATCGTATTTGGCTGCATACGCTACGTTGTCCGATTCGCTGGACTGTATGATAAGGGGTACAAACGGGTCTTCCTTGCGGATGGCGGCACAGAGCTTGATACCGGCCAGTCCGTCCTTCTCGCCCCGTTCTACGCGGGGGAAGCGTACGTCGGTGATGACACCTAATATATTATTCTTATATTTTTGGTAGATGCCAAAGGCTTCTTCATAGGTACGTGCCAGTACAATTTTGGGACGTCCCCTCATGCGCAGTGTGCGCTGGTGGGCATTCAGTGCTTCAGTAGAGAATTCCTGGCTCTGCTTCAATACGAATTTATACAGATTGGGCAGGATGGAGGAGTAAAAGCGGATGCCGTCTTCCACCAGCAGGATGAGCTGCACACCCACTTCGTTGACGTCGTGCTCCAGGTTCATCTTGTCCTCTATCAGCTTGATGATGGAAACCAGCAAGTCGGTGTTTCCCAGCCAGCAGAACACATACTCAAAGGGACTGAGGTCTTCATTGGCAATACGCTTGGTGATGCCGTGGCTGAAAGGGGTAAGTATCACCATCGGAATCTGTTCATACAGGTTTTTGATGTATCGTGCCACGTCGAAGCTGTCGTTGTCTCCCGTGCCCGGCATGCAGATGATGAGGTCGAAAGAGATGGAGGACAGCTGTGTCAGCGCCTCCTCGCAAGTGGAAACCTGCGTGAAACGGGGAGGGTAGCGCAAGGAGAGCGAAGTGTATTCATTGAATATCTTTTCGTCGATGCGGCCGTCATCTTCCAGCATGAAAGCATCGTAAGGATTGGCTATCAGAAGGACGTTGAAAATGCGCCGTGTCATGAGGTTGGCAAACTGTGTGTCCTTGAAATAGAGCTGGTTTAATTTGAACTTACTGAGCATGGCTTCTCATGATTTGTTGGTTTCGGAAGGCAAAAGTAATAGAAATCGAACCTATTCGGATAGTTTTTCGACCGTTTTTTTTATATTTATGCGTAATATTGCATCCGAAAAACAATATATGACCTATGTCTGCTCCATATCCGTTTCCATATAAATCCGTTGCATGTACATTTCTGCTGTTATGGGTGTTCGTTTTTTTGTCCGCTGACTTGTTTGCCGGTTCATTCCGCACCTTGGGTATCAAGGAGGGATTGGGCAGTCGGCAAGTATTCCAGATAAACAAGGATTCAGCCGGATTTGTCTGGGTGTATACTCATGTCGGGATAGATCGTTATGACGGGAATGAAATCAAGCATTACAAGTTGGACGGAATGGTTGATTCCAGGGACAATATCCAGTCTTCCACTACCATGATGTGTGATAAGGAGGGTATTGTCTGGGTTGCATTGAAGAATGGAAAAATCTATGCATACAACAAACTGACGGACTCTTTCCAATTGCGTGTGGACTTGGCCGATTACCTGCCTTCTCCGGTATTGTATAATATGCTGTTTGATGACGAAAACCGTTTGTGGTTGTGTATGTCGAAGGGGCTTTATTCTTGGGAAGAAAGTGCAGGACTGTCTTTTGCCGGATTGAAGGGGCAATCTGTCCGTTGCATGGTCCAAATGGAAGATGAAGTGTTTTTTGCAGGCACCGACAAGGGTGTCTTCCGGCTGACGAAGGCAGGAGCGGCAGGTTCTTCGTCTTTTGAGACGAGGCCGGTTGACCTGCATACAGAGATGCATGTGGAATCGCTCTATGTCTTCGGAGCGAAGCTGTTCATCGGTACCTTTTCAAACGGCGTATTTGTGCTTGACGGTCCCGAAGGGCAAATACATTCCTTGAATGACCGGATTCCTCATGTACCTATCCGTTCGTTTGCAAGGACAAAGGATAATTTGCTGCTGGTGGGAGCCGACGGTGCAGGTGTTTTTTGCATGGATGTCGCTACCGGAGAACTTTTGAACCATTATATGAATAACGGGGATGATGACAAAAGCTTGAGTGGTAATACGGTATCCGATATTTGTGTGGATGAATCCGGAGTTGTATGGATTGGCACTTCTACGAATGGCATCAGCTATCTGGATCCGGAGATGCCGGATGTCTATAGAATCAGGCACGAACGCAATAATGATAATTCCCTGAAGTCGGACCATGTAAATGTGATGTTTCAGGACTCGGAGGGAGATTATTGGTATGGTACAAACAACGGCGTCAGCCTCTATCAACCTCGGTCACGCAAATGGACCCACTATCTGGACGGTACGGAATATAGTGGCAAAGTGGTATTGGCGCTTGCCGAAGACTGACGGGGAACATCTGTAGGTGGCTATGGTATCGGTGTCTATTGTATTCATAAACAGACCGGACGGGTACAGAAGAAAGAGAAAAGAAATGCACATCCGGAGAAGGGAATGGCCACCGACTATGTTTATGCCATTTATGCGGAAGGGGATTATGTCTGGTTCGGTGGTATTGAAGGAGAGTTTACCCGTTACGATATACGGACGGATACTTATACATATTACCCGATTGATTGCATAGGTGACATAAAGCCGGGTAAGGGGGGCTCATTACTGATTGCCGGTTGCAGCGGGTTGGCCGTCTTTGATAAGAAGTCGGGAGACACGCAGTGGCATCAGACGTTTGGAGACATCTCTCTGCATTATCCTGTCCGTTGCCTGATGCAGTCCTCATCCGGCGATACCTGGCTGGCTACAGACGGGGAAGGCCTTATACGTGTTGGGCCGGATGGGAAAGAGGCGCATGCCTATACCGTAGATGACAATCTGGTTTCCAATTCCATCAACAGCCTGCTGGAGGATAACGAAGGGCGTATCTGGTTCAGTACGGAGAAGGAATTGTATTGCTTGGACTGCTCCCGGGATATTATCATCAGTGCCAATGATTTTTTGGATGTCAGCTGGGGATATTACAATCCGAATGCTGCCCTTAAGTTGAAGAATGGATGTCTTGCTTTCGGCACCGCAGAAGGGGTTCTTTCCTTTCTCCCGTCTTTGGACTTGGGGACTCATGCACCCGTTGAGCTGATTCTGACAGACTTTAAACTGCTTTATGAATCGGTCAAAGCGGGAATGAAAGGCTCTCTTTTGCAAACGAATATCAATGATACCCGGAAAATAGATTTGAAGTATAATCAAAACTCCTTCTCTATTTCCTTCTCTGCCATCAACTTTGCAGTCCCGCATCGTATCAGGTATGAGTATAGGCTCGAAAATCACAATGAGGAGTGGGAACACTCCAATTCAGTGCGGAACGTGAGCTATATGAATCTCTCGTCCGGTAAGTATGTATTCCGCTTGCGGGCATTTGATAAATACACCGGGCAGCAGGTGGGAGAAAGAAGTCTGGACATTGTCATTCATAACCCTTACTGGGTTTCGTGGTGGGCGCTGCTCATCTATTTCATCTTGTTGTCTGTCTTTGTCTGCATGTTTGTGCAGTATAGGAGGCATAAGGTGAACGAGGGGCGTATAAGGGACAAGATACGTTCCTTTATCAGTATAGCCCATGATATCCGTACACCGGTTACTTTAATAAAGGCTCCGCTGAGTGAGCTCGAAGCGCAGGAGGGACTTCCGGAGCAGGGTAAGAAAACCGTTGCGGTGGCAATGAAGAATGTGGAAAAACTGATGGGAATGATTACTCAACTGCTTGAGTTGCAGAAAACGGAACTGCATGCCGAGGAGTGTCTGAAGGTTTCTCCATACGACATTAAGGCTTATCTGGAGGAAAAGATGGCGGAGTTTCATTTAGCCGCCATGCAGAAGAGCGTCGGGATAGAGTTGGAGGTGGAGCCGGATATGCCCAAGGTTTGGATTGACCGGGAGAAGATGGATCATATCATAGACAATCTGCTCTCCAATGCCTTGAAGTATACAGAGAAGGGAGTCATTCACATACTGGTGAAGACTGCAAGAAAGAAGTGGACTATTGAAGTGAAGGATACGGGTATCGGCATTCCAAAAGAGGAGCAGGGCAATATTTTTCACGAATATTATAGAGCCAGAATGCCATGAACTTTGAGGAAACCGGTTCGGGCATCGGTCTGATGATTACGCGCCGCATTGTGAAACAGCATCACGGCACCATCTCTTTCAGTAGCGTGGAAGGGCAGGGAACTACGTTTACGGTAACTTTCCCGCAGAGGATAAAGGCGAGCGTGGCGGTGGAAGCGAAGGCTGACGGCCGGGAAGAAGCTCAGGCCGCTACCGGGGCTGTGCATGAAGAAACGGAACGTGCCGGGAGGAATGTCCTTCTTCTGGCGGAGGACGATGCGGATATGAGGGAGTATCTGGTGGACAGCTTGTCTTCCGAATATAAGGTAGTTGCCGTGCCCGACGGCGGAAAGGCATTGGAGACGGCAAGGGAAATCAATCCTGATATCATTATCTCGGACATTGTGATGCCGGTACTGGAAGGTGATGAATTGTGCCGGATTCTGAAGTCATCGGTAGATACAAGCCATATACCTATTATATTACTGACCGCACTGAGTGAGAGGGAAAATATCATCTTCGGACTGGAGGCCGGTGCCAATGACTACATCATCAAGCCTTTCGACTTGTCTGTGCTGAAAGTGCGTATCAGGAATATTCTTCAGAATAGGCAGCATTTGCGCGAAACCGTGTTGGCGATGGATGCGCAGCCCGAAGAGACAGACTATACCAGCCAGTTGGACAAGGAGTTTCTGGACAAGGTTATGAAAGTGATTGAGGAGGAGTTGTCCGATTCGGAGTTCTCCATCAATGACTTCTGCCGGATGCTGGGCATGAGCCGCACTTCTGTCTACAATAAGATAAAGACGCTGACCGGGCAGGGACCGAATGACTTCATCCGCATTATCCGTTTGAACAAGGCAAAAGAGCTGCTGGTTTCCCGGAAATATTCGATAGGGGAAGTGGCGAATATGGTCGGATTTTCTGACCCGAAATATTTCAGTACATGCTTCAAAAAGCAGTTTGGTACCAGTCCCAGCAAAATTTAGAGCCATGAAGACTGCTTTTGAACCACTGCTGACAAGTATTAAACCTTTTTTGTCAGAGAATAAACCCTTGTCTCCCTAATAGTGCGTAATATTGTGGACAGTAAACAATATAAAAAAACATATATAAAAATGGAAACATATTTGGGTCTTGATTTAGGGGGGACAAAGTTGCTGATTGGCGAAATGGACAGCCGTGGCAACATTTTGAGGTATAAGAAATATGACTCCGGTTACTTCAATCAGCAGGCTGCGCTGGAAATCATCAAGTCTTCGCTTGATGATTATATCCGCACTGTGGGCTGGTATGACCAGAAGCCGGTAGCGATGGGCGTTGGCCTGATAGGGCGTGTAGACCCCAACGAAGGTGTTTGGTTGCAGATTGACCCGAGCAGGACACAGCGGATTGAGTTGGCAAAGGAACTGTCGGATATATATGGTATGCCTTGCCATATAGATAATGATGTGAAGAGCGCTACAAGAGCCGAACGCGTCTGGGGATTCGGACAAATTTCCAAAAACTTTATTTACGTAAATGTAGGCACAGGCATTGCCGTAGGTACGGTGATAAATGGCAGACAAATCCGTGGCAGTCATTTTAATGCCGGTGAGGTGGGACACTTACGTGTAGGCGTGAACATAGGCATCAAATGCGGTTGCGGACGAATGGACTGTGTGGAGGCGATTGCTGCCGGCATAGGCTTTGACAATTGTGCCCGTCTGCTCCGCAATCAGTATGAAACCAGCCTGCATATTCCGGCAGAAAAAGGAGAACGGGTGATTGTGAGTGAGGTGTTTGCACTCAGTCAGAAAGGTGACCCTCTTTGTACGGTACTGGTGGAGAATGCAGCTGAGGCGCTTGCCAATCTTATCATGAATCTGGTACGTGTGATTGACCCGGACACGGTGGTGTTGGGTGGTGGTATTGTAGCCGACGGATATATGCACGAAAAGATACTGGAGAAACTTCATCCTACAACCATGCGTTTCGTCAGCAACGGGGTTGTCATTACAAAACTGAACCCTGGATTTATCGGGCTTCTGGGAGCCGGGGCGGTGGCGATGAATATGTGATTAAGGATTAAGGATTAGGGATTAAGGTATGAAAATAACAATAACAAAGAGTGAAAAGGAGTTTGACTGCACGGCTGCGTGGCGCATCATCGCAGATGCTGAATAAACCGGAGAGCGTGATAGGACTTTCGACAGGACGTACTACCGGCAATCTTCATCGGTTGGTGGGAGAAATCTATACTAAATATCCGTTTAAGGTGGATGCCGTTACTTTCTTCGGATTGGATGAGGTGACGAATGTGCCGCGCGAATATGCCGGAGCATGCTACACGATGCTGAAAACGGAGTTGATGGATACATTGGGCATCAAGGAAGAGAATTTCCTGATGCTGCCTACCATCTCCGATGATTTTGAACAGTCATGCAGGGATTTCCAGCAGGAAATCGCGAACCGTGGCGGTATTGATTTGCTGATTTTAGGGTTGGGTGAGAACGGGCATCTGGGATTCAACCAGCCGGAATCTCCCTTTGGCGGTGAAGCATGGGTGACCCGGATGAATGTGGAACTGGAAGAACGTATCCGTAGAGAAACGGGTACTCCCCCCGATAACGAGCTGGGAGGAGCTACTTTGGGAATAAAGAACATCATGCAGGCACGCCGGATTGTGCTGGTTGCCAAAGGGACTAATAAAGCGGATATTGTCAAGCGGATGCTTGAAGGGCCTGTGACAACAGATGTTCCTGCTTCCATCCTTCAGCTTCATCCCAACTGTGAATTTCTGCTGGATGAAGCGGCGGCAAGCATGCTTAACTGCTAAGTCGCCTTGCAGGCGGCTGATAACTAATTATTTGAATTAATAATCAAAATACTATGACACAACAAGAAAAACAAATAAACTATATGGGGCCATTCATCACGATGGTGTTCTTGTTCTTTATTGTAGGTTTCCTTACGACTGCCAATACTCAGTTTCAGGGTCCTCTGAAAGAAACTTTTCTTTCGGAAGTGGGTGGGTTAAAAAATACTTTTGCTACTTTGATTACTTTCTCCTGGTTCCTTGCTTATCCGGTTTGTGGAGGGGTAGGCTCGTCGTGGATTAGCAAATACGGATATAAAGGAACATTGATGCGTGGATTGCTGGTGATGATTGTGGGGCTTGGTTTGTTCTTTGCCTCTTCCTATTTCACAGTACACTTTCCTGAAGCGAATTGGCATGCAGGAAATAATGTTATCCCTGGAGGGTTCTTGATTTTCTTACTGGGTTCTTTCGTGGTAGGGCTTCGGCCACCATTCTGCAAGTGGTTATAAATCCTTATCTGACGGCTTGCCATGTCAAGGGTACCCAGTCCATTCAGCGTTTGGCTATAGGTGGTTCCGCCAATTCTGTGGGAACTACGCTTGCTCCTTATTTCGTGACCGGTGTCGTGTTCGGCGGTCTGTCTATGGAGGACATTCAGATTGACCAGCTGATGGTTCCGTTCCTGGCATTGATGGCTGTTATTTCTTTGATTGTATTGTTGTTGATGAAATTGTCTTTGCCCGATATCCAAGGAACCAGGGTAGAGAAGGGAGAAAAGCTGGAAAAAAGTGTATGGTCCTTCCGTCATCTGACATTGGGCGTGGTGGCTATCTTCTTTTATGTAGGAGTGGAAGTCTGTATCGGGGCCAATATCAATCTGTATGCCATCGAGATGGATTATGCTTCTCCGGCACTGATGGCTACGCTCTATTGGGGTGGTATGCTTGTGGGCCGCCTGGTGGGGAGCAGCCTGAGCAGGATTTCTCCCCGCGTGCAGTTGACGGTTACTACGGTATCGGCAGGACTACTCGCCCTACTGGCCATTCTTCTGAATAATCCGTGGCTGCTCACGGCAGTAGGTCTGTTCCATTCCATCATGTGGGGAGCTATCTTTACTTTGTCCGTTGCCCATTTGGGAAAATACACTTCGGTGGCTTCGGGTGTGTTCATGATTGGAGTGGTAGCGGTGCCATATTGCCCTTGTTGCAAGGAGTGCTTGCCGATGTTCTTGGAGGCTGGAGATGGTCATGGCTCATCGTTCTTTTTGGAGAAGCGTTTATGCTGTATTATGCATTGATAGGTTCACGGGTCCGTCAGACCTGCGATAATTTGTAATTAAAGATAGTACTTATGAAAAAAATTAGAATGATGATGGCTGCCGCTTTGGGCGTATTGGTTTCATGCGGTAGCGTTAAGTCGGGAGAAGAGGTCGTTGCGGCTTCCCGCGATTCAAAGGTTGTGGTTGCTTATGTCACTTCGTGGAGTGAGGTGATGCCCGACCCGCAGTACATGACGCATATCAACTATGCGTTCGGTCATGTAAACGAGAGCTTTAACGGTGTCAAGATTGCTAATGAGGAACGTTTGAGACAGATTGTTGATTTGAGGAAACAGAAGCCGGAGCTGAAAGTGCTGCTTTCCATCGGCGGCTGGGGAAGCGGACGTTTCAGTGAGATGGCTGCCAATGATGAATATCGCCGTGCTTTTGCCGCGGACTGTGACCGTGTGGTGAAGGAGTTCGCTTTGGATGGCATTGACATCGATTGGGAATATCCCACCAGCTCTATGGCAAATATATCCTCGTCACCGGACGATACGGAGAATTTTACACTTCTGATGCAGGATATCAGAGCTGCCATCGGCAATGAAAAGGAACTGACACTTGCCACCGTAGCTTCTGCCCGTTACATTGACTTCAAGGCTATCTTGCCTTCCGTCGATTTTGTGAATATCATGGCTTATGACATGGCTTCTGCTCCCAAGCACCATTCGGCGCTTTATCCGTCAGGACATAGCGGTGACATTACTTCGGACGGTGCCGTTACTGCACACTTGAAAGCGGGCGTACCGCCTTCCAAGCTGGTGATGGGTATGCCCTTCTATGGTCGTGGAGGTGACGGTTATCCCAGCTTCCAAGACTATAATAAGGTAGGGAATACGGATACCCAATATACTGAAAAGTGGGATGAGGTGGCTCAAGTGCCTTATCTGGCCGATAAGAATGATACGTTGGTATTTGGTTTTGAGAATCCCCGTTCACTTGCCATCAAGTGTCAGTATATTCTGGATAAAGATTTGCTGGGATGCATGTATTGGGATTATAGCGGAGACAATGAGCAGGGTGATTTGCGCCGTACGGTAGCAGAAAACCTATTGGGCAAGCCGCACAAGGCGAAGGTACTGGTGTTGACGGAACGTGGTGGACAGCACGGAGGATTTACAGATGCCGGCTTGAAGTGGTTGGCGGCCGAAGGTGCAAAAGGGAATTTCAGTATTACCGAGATAAACAATGCCAGGAACATAACGGAGGCTTACTTGTCGCAGTTCAGCTTGGTTATTCAATTGGATTTCCCGCCTTATACTTGGCCGAAGGAAGCGGAAGATGCATTCGTCAAGTATATAGAAGAAGGCCGTGGCGGCTGGATCGGTTTCCATCATGCTACTTTGCTGGGCGAGTTTGACGGTTATCCCATGTGGCAATGGTTCTCTGATTTCATGGGTGGTGTACGTTTCAAGAACTACATAGCTCCGCTGGCCGACGGTACGCTGATTGTGGAAGATAAACAGCATCCGGTAATGAAGGATGTTCCGGCCTCTTTCGTGGTGCCCGATGACGAGTGGTATACTTATGACAAGAGTCCGCGCCCTAATGTACATGTATTAGCCAATGTAGACGAATCGAGCTACACGCCTGCATCGGACATCAAGATGGGCGATCATCCGGTGGTTTGGGTCAATGAAAGCAAAAAGGCACGCAATGTTTATTTCCAGATAGGGCATAGTAGTAAGTTGTACGAAACGGAAGGGTTTACGACCATGTTCAGAAATGCCATTAACTGGACTTTAGAAAGGTAATACTTTTTATAATCAATGGATTTGGAAGAAAACGGGTACGTACAGAAACGTATCCGTTTTTTTATGGGTTTAAACTTTATCACTTTAAGTTTAAAATAAAACGTTTTTTATGGATGTGTTAGTAAATGAACTCCTTATGAGAAATATTCAACTTCCATTTCTTGTTTAGTACGTAATTTCGCTTATCGAAGTATTGGAATTTGTATCAATACAATATGAATAACTTTCTATTTTATAAACTAATACTATTATCATGAAAAGAAAAAGAGTCCTTTTGCTGCTTTGCATTCTCAGTTGCACTTTGCAGCTCTTCGCACAACAAATTAATGTGCAGGGTATCGTTTATGATCCTTCTGGAGAAACGGTTCCGGGTGCTAATGTCAGTATGAAAAGTAATCCGGCTGTGGGTACTGTGACGGATATTGATGGGAATTTCAGTCTGAAAGCTTCTGTGGGTGATGTGTTGGTCTTCACCTTTATCGGTTATGAGCCTATTGAGTATAAACTGACTGCTGCAGATACAAATCTGAAAGTCCGTTTTACTGATTCTTCTGAGTTGCTGGACGAGGTAGTTGTAGTAGGCTATGGTGTACAAAAGAAGAGTGTACTTTCGTCTGCTGTGAGCCGTGTTACCAGTGAAGAGTTGGATAAAGGTAATCCTACAAATATTCAGAATGCTTTGAAAGGTAAAGTTTCCGGTGTACAGATTATCTCTAATTCAGGTCAGCCCGGTGCGGAATCAAAGATTCGTATTCGGGGTACCGGTACGGTCAACAACTCCGATCCGCTTTATATAGTAGACGGCATGCGTCTGAAAGTGGTATCAGTCATTTGAATCCTTCTGATATTGAGTCTATTGAAGTGTTGAAAGACGCAGCTTCCGCCGCTATTTACGGAGCCCGTGGTGCTAACGGTGTTGTGCTAATAACTACGAAGAAGGGTACTAAAGGGAAGGCTACTTTGAACTATGAATTTACGTACGGTATTCAGAATCCTTCCAAGAAGGTGGATTTGCTGGGTAGTGCGGATTATCAGATGTTGATGAATGAAATGGCTGCCAACGCAGGTAAGGACCCTTATTTCCCGACTGTTTCCAGCGTCAATACCGACTGGCAAAAGGAACTGCAGAACAAGAATGCTCCTATTATGAACCACAAGGTTTCGTTGAGTGGAGGTACGGACAACTCTACCTATTATGCTTCTTTCGGTTATGTAAAGCAAGAAGGTATTTATGCCAAAGGACATGCTGATTATGAACGCTACAATGTACGCTTGAATTACAATAATGTATTACTGGACACGAAATCACGAAATTGGTTGAATAAGATTAGTTTTGGTGCAATTGCAAGCTATTCCAAGTCAATCCAGACTGGTAATACTATTGGCAATAGTGAAGCAGCGGGCTTGATTACTTCCATGAATATGTTGCCTCCTACCGAGCCGGTTTATCAGACCGACCCTGCTATACTGGAGCAATATGCCGTAACTTATCCAAATCATGTCATTGCTCCCAACGGCCTGGCATACAATATCATCGAGATGCGTGAAATAACCAATCCGCTGGCAGCCATGCAGGTCAGTCATAACCAGAGGACTATGCCTCAGAATTTCGGTGCGAACTTTAACCTTGATGTCGACTTGTTGCCAGGCTTGAAGTTCAAGACTACCTATGGTGCGGAATGGGTGTTCAATTCCATCAAGAATGTAACTCCGGTCTACGAGCTAAATGCTACCAGTAAGAATGCCACTTCCAAGGTAGAGGATAAGAAAAGGGAGTCTTCCTATTGGCAGTGGGAAAATGTACTGTCGTATACAAAGTCTTTCGGCCGTCATAATATAGGTGCACTGTTCGGTACAAGTATGTCTTCCTACCATTACTCCAATTTGGAAGCGGAAGATTATAATCTGCTGGTGGTGGATATAGACAAGGGATATATAGACACGGCCACAGCGCCCGAAGAGCAGTCCAAAGTATGGGGTGGGGCAGAAGACCACCGCATTGCATCCGTATTCGGACGTATCAATTATAATTATGATGAAAAGTATTTGTTCGAAGCGGTAGTGAGACGGGACGGTTCGTCAAACTTCAGTCGCGAGCACCAATATGCTACATTCCCTTCGGTTTCTTTGGGTTGGGTGTTGACTCGTGAGAAGTTCATGGAAAACAGACCTTCCTGGTTGGATTTTGCCAAGATACGTCTGAGCTGGGGACAGAACGGTAACGAACGTATTGGCTCCTTTGCCTATACAAGTATGATGAGCCAGGGTAAGAATGCAGTCATAAATGGAAAGGTATATACAGGTATGCTGCCCAGTGGCTATGCCAATGCAGACTTGAAATGGGAGACCTCCGAACAGACCGACTTGGGTATTGACTTGCGTTTCTTCAACAGTGCATTGACATTCTCTGCCGACTATTTCGTGAAGAAGACGAAGGACATGCTGCTTTCCATGCCGATTCCTCTTTATACCAGTTATGGCAGTATGACGGTCAATTCGGGTACAGTGAAGAACGAAGGTATCGAGTTCGAAGCGTCCTATCGCTTTAAGGTGGGTGAAGTGAATCTGGGTATCAATGGAAATGCTTCTTATGTGAAGAATACCGTAACAGACCAAGGCCCCGACCGCGTCGGTCTCAATAATATCGGCGGTGGTATGGGCGGTCAGGTCAGTTGGAGAGAGAACGGGCGTCCGTACGGCTTCTTCTACGGTTACTTGCATGATGGCATTTTCCAGAATCAGCAGGAGATAGACAGCTATACTTACGTAGATTCTAACGGAAAGACTCAGTTGATACAACCGAATGCCAAGCCCGGAGATATCCGTTTTAAAGATTTGGACGGTAAAAATGGTCTTAATGGCGATGACCGTACTATGATAGGTAAGCCGAATCCCGACTGGACATATGGATTTACGCTCTCTGCCGATTGGAAGGGGCTGGATTTCAGTGCATTCTTTCAAGGAAGTATCGGAAACGATATTTATAAACTGTACAGACGTTCCAACGTGACTTTTGGTAACTACGACAAATCCTGGTTGAACCGTTGGCACGGTGAAGGAACTTCCAATTGGGTACCACGTATCATAGATGGTGACAACAATAACTATCAGGTTTCAAACTTCTTTGTAGAAGATGGATCGTATATGCGTTTGAAAGTGTTGCAGATAGGTTACAGTCTGCCCGGACAGATGTTGCAGCGTGTCGGCATCAAGGGGCTGCGTTTCTTTGTGCAGGGCGAGAATCTGTTTACAATCACCAATTATAGCGGTTATGATCCTGAAGTGGGAACACGTGATGGATTTGACGGGGGAACATATCCGCAAGCACGTACTTATACTATCGGTGCGAATATTACATTTTGATTAACCTAAAAATTAGATACAATGAATAAGATATTAAAGGTATTGGCTTTGGGTGCGATGGCTTTGTCGACCACAGCTTGTTCAGATTTTCTGGAAGTGAATCCGAGAACTCAGGTGTCGGAAACCGAATTCTATAAGACGGAAGACGATATGATGAAGGGCTTGTATGCGTGATGAATGAAATGCAGACCCGTATGCCGGAGGTTTGGTCTTACTCTTCTTTGCTGGGTGATGAGTCCGAAACCGGCGGTGGTATCGGTGAGGGGTCTTACAAGACGAAATGGGATACTTTTACCTATGACGCGACTTCTTGTTTCGGTGCATGGGGATATGGTTCTTGGTGGAATGAGTGGGATTTTGGCTTGTTCAATGGAGTCATTGCTGCCAATCTGTTGATTGACAAATTGGCTGGATGCAACCTCAGTGCAGACTTTGTCAATTCCATTTCTGCCGAAGCGCGCTTTTACCGTGCCATTTTCTATTACCATCTGTTTATGGGGTATGAGCAATTCCCGCTTATCAAACATTATCTGGCAGCCAGTGAAATGTATAGCGTTGCCAAAGGAACCCGTGAAGAAATTTATGAGTTTATGATGGGTGACTTGGATGACGAAGTGACTAAGTATCTGCCCCAGCGCAGTGCTACACAGCAGGGACGCGTTTGCCGGGATGCTGCCAAGCTGCTTCGTGCTAAAATTATTTTGTTCCATCGTGATGAGACTAAATATCAGGTGGCATTGAATGACATGAAAGAAATAATCACCAGTGGAAGATACCAGTTGAACCCTGATTATCAAAGCTTATGGGTGAAAGACGGAGAATGGTGTGCGGAATCTATCTTTGAGGTATGTTATGCCGGCAATAACTCCGGTGAAGGGTTTGGTCTTGCACGTTCTTTGGGTGGTCGTAACATTGTTGACCCGAGAAGTGCCGAGCAGGGCGGCTTGGGCGAAGGTTATGGGCAGAATACCATGCCGAGTTCCGTTTACAACATGTTTAAGGAAGGCGATACGCGCGAGAAGGAACAGTCATTGTCTATGCGGACGAGGCTAAGAAAGTGGCAGAAATGGTGGCCAAAGGTGAACTGCCGGCAGGAAGTGCTTTCCAAGTCAGTGACCAGCAGGAAAATTACGAAGGCCTGGGGCACTATAAGATTCATCCGAGAAAGGAGACGACGTCTACGGTGAACCCTACGGATAACTATTATAACTCTTGGCGTATTTACCGTTATGCCGATGTTTTGCTGCTGGCTGTGGAGCTTGATGTACGCATCAACGGAACTGCCAGTGCCGATGCGCAAGGCTGGTTCGACCAGGTCAGAGACCGCGCTTTCAAAGACAAAGAGCATCGTATCAACTTGGCGGGAAAGAGCAGCAGGAGTTGTTGGATATTCTTTTTGAAGAGCTGGGTATGAGTTTATGGATGAAATGCAGCGTTGGTTTGACATTCTGCGTTTCGATAAAGGAACAGAGATTTTAGGTAACAAAGGTTGGACGGAGAAGTTCAGGTACTTCCCGATTGACCAGTCGGAAATGGATAGGGCTAAAGGTGGCTTGACACAGAACCCTGGCTGGTTATAAGTTTAGATCGGTTTTCTTTCTGAAGAGTCCCCGGTATTTCCTTTTGGAATACTGGGGATTTTTATGTGTAGGCAGTGGCGGTATCTCTCACTAAAGTTTATTTCGGCAAAACATCTGTCATGCTGTCACGCGAAGAGATTATTCTTTTGATTATAAGTTAATTAAAGTGTGATGGATACCTGTGATAGATAAAAAACATTACAACCATCCATCACGCTTTCCAATTTTTGTAAAAGATGGTATGCATACTTGTTTCGTGGGTCGTTGAAATAGTTATAATCTTAGTTCTCAGCATGAAACTTTTAGTTTCAAGACTAAATACGAAAAGTTTCGACAAGTAAGACTATTGGTTTCAACAAGCAAAACCAAAAGTTTCTTTCGATAAAACCATTCGTTTCAAAGGTTAAAACTCTTGGTTTCGACTATAGGAAACTATCATTCCAACTTGTCGGGACCAGCAAGGGTATCTATATGAAACAACCGAAACAGATACCTTTTCCTTCGAAAAGTATCTGTTTCGGCATAAAAGTGTTGTATTTTGGAGAAGATTTGAAGAATACTATCCTATTTTATTCTTTTGATTACTGTTATGGGAGTTGTTTCATTTGAGGAACGGGTCACCGTTCTTGTCTTTGCTCACTACCCAGCGGAAAGCATTAACCAATAGCAGGTTCTGTGTACCGTCGATAAACTCTTCGTCACCATGTCCCATATTCAGGTAAATCATTCTGTAATTCTTGTTGGACCATACGATGGGGAAGTCGCCAAAATTCACTACATCCTTGATACCCAGTGGATAGTTCTTGGGAGATAGGGACAAGAGTACTTCTACGTCCTTGTTCTGGCGGGGGCTGGGAGTCCATTGGTACCATTCGCTGGCGGGAGCACGAATGATGCAGGCAGATTCTTGGTAACGGGATGTTCTTCGTTGTCGACTTCGACCAATACCGGCTGGGGAGGCCAGTTGTTGCAATAGAACACCCCACCACCAAGAAACTTAACGAACCAGGGCCAATGCGTGTTTTTGTCGTTGTAGGCAGCTGCGTGGAAACCTACCCAACCGCCTCCGTTTTCCATGTATTGCTCAAAAGCATCGCGTTCGGCCTTGGTGTTGGGGGATGTGTTAAGCATGATAATGACATTGTATTCTTTCAGTTTCTCGTATGGGTATTTTGAAAAATCGGTAGTAATATCCAGAACAAAGCCGTCACCGTAATTGAGCTTCTTGAAGAAAGTGGTTGCTTGTTCTGCAAATTGTACGTGTGCTTCTTCCGCATGTTGCGTGTAATAAATCAAGGCCTTGAAGCGAGGAGCTTTGGCATAGTTTGCCGGATAACCTTCGGGGACTTGTGCGTACGTCAGCAGGGTGCAAGCCGTAAACAATAAAATAAACAGATGTTTCATAATTTGTAATTTATAATTTATAAGTTATTAATTCTCCATTATCTAATATTCCGCAGTCAGAGACAGCCATTTGCCTGCCGAGGTAATCCATACCTCTTTATAACAGGCATTGTTGGTTTGCGGCCAATAGGGGACATCGTCGTTACCCAGGGTACGGATACCAACGGGCATCTCTCCTGTCATTTCTCCCGAAGAGAAGGTATTCAGTTGCGGATAGTTGTGTCCTTCTCCATAAATCAAGGATTGTCCGAAAGGATTCTTGCCTACGGTCCAGTACAACTGTTCCAGACCGATGTTGAGCAGTTCCTTGTCCTTCAGGAAGTTTCCGCAGATGGCGGCGGACTTTCCGTTGGAAAGATGGATGGCGGTATTGCCGTTGAAAATGTTGAACCACACGGGGAAACGTTTCATGTAGTGCTCTTTGTCCAGTTGTACTCCTCGTTTAATCTGTTCCGTGTACAGTTCCTTGGCATTGGCAGGGGGAAACAGATGGAGGGCGTAGAAGTTGGTGGTATCCTTATATTCCTCTGCATGGTAAACACCGCTTGGAATCATACCGTAGGGATGGGTATACTTCATCATTCCTTTCAGATAGTCTCCATATAGTTGTATGGAATTCACCCATTTAGGGTAATCGGGGTGCTCCTTCTGGTTTCGCAAAGCATCACCATAGCCTGCATATAGACCTGCTCGCGCGACTGGTGTATGTAATGTACGATGGATTTGCGGGATTTGTCCCGGTAGAAGAATCCGCGTGTCCCGTCTTTGTCTTTCAGCGGTTCCGTGCGCTGGCAGTCGAGGGTGTAGCGGATGTATTCGGCGGCGATGTCCGCATAAGAAGGTTTTCCGGTCAGCTTGTATAATTGGCTTGCCGACCAGGAGATGGTAGCCATATACTGACTTTTCGAAGTGTTGTAACTGTGTTCGTAAGGCTGGACGAACTGGTCGAAGCCATCTTTTTTGAACTTCTCCATAGCAAAAGCGAAATCTTCTTCGGCCACGCGCAATAGGTATTCCTGCAGCATCGGGTCGTTGTCCAGCGTCATGGAGGCGTAAGCTTCGTATCCGGCATAGAGAAAGTTGTCAAATGCCATGTTCTGTACACGTACGGAAGATATGTCGTCCAATGTATTGAACACACCGTCTTGCCAGATAAGCAATCCCATGCTGCTGGCGCGGTAACCATCGCCGTAGCGGTTCTTTAGGATGAACTCTACTCCCCATTCCGCCTCTTCACGCAGGCGGGCGGCGAGGGCTGGGTTGATATTTCTTTGTTTATTATAGGCTTCGAGCAGAGCAAAGGTCACGTCTCCCGTCTGCAAGGTTTGCTGGACAAGTCTCCTGCATCGTGCCATCCGCCGGAGTAGGAGATGCTGCGTCCGTCATGTCGGGACATGAGGTCTACGTGGCAGGTGGAATGCTTGCCGGGAACCGGATGTCCACAGCGCTGGCAGAAGATGAAGTTCAGCACTTTCCATTGTGAATCTTCCCAAAGTCTTTCTCCAATCCGGAAGGTGGGAGTTAGCGATGTTCCGACCTTCAGCTGATACTCTCCGGGATTATTGAAGGAGGTGAAATCAATAAGGCCAAATTCTCCGAGAGTGGTTTTCTCTTTTCGGATGTCTCCTTCGTAAGCTATTTCTCCGGTTGGGGTAAGCAGTTGGAAGCGCTTTCCGGCGTCTATGGTGAGGTTTGTGTTGATGAGGGCGGTTTTGGGGTGGTTGACGGCATAGCCGGTTGTCGAGTAGGAGATTTTTCCATCGGCAGGTATCCATCCGCTGACTTTCTCAGGGGCTTTCACCGTTTGCAGTTGTAGATTGTCCAGGTAGTAGATAGCTGAATCTCCTGTAGTCCGGTCTTTGCCTTTGAGGGCTGTGCTGAAGGTGATGGATATCACCTTGTCGCGCTGATACTCGTCTATTTCGAGGAAGCATTGGTTCCACTCCTTATTAATAAGGTTAATGAGGTGTGAACCCGAAGGCTGATTATATCCTTTCTTGGCAGGAGTATCTGCATTGCGAAACGTGAGGTTCATGTTGACGATGCGCGCGCCGTCGCAATCGGGATAGATGGAGAATACGATGCGGTTGTACTTCTCCAGATTGGCGCCGTCTAGATGATAGGTAACACTGCTGTTTCCGTAGGTGGCATAGTCTGGGTCGGAAGGAGAGCCGGTCGCCCTTTTCCCGGTGAATGTGGGGAATTGCAGTTTGATGCTGCCTTTGCCGGAAACGGTCTTTTCCGTACTGAAGGACATGCTTCCTGCGCCGGAATGACTCCATCCCTCTGTACCTGCCGAGCGGGTGAGAGGAGCGCTTTGCAAGACCTCCTTTTTCCATCCGTTGGTTTCGAAAGAGTTTTCAATATCCAGGGGGAGGGGTTGATGTATCAGTCCGCTTTCGTGGAGTTGTCGTTCCAGTTTGGGGTCTTGGGTCAGACGTGTCTGACCGTATGCGGCAATACTGCCGAGAGATAAAAGGTATAAAAATAATAATGTCTTTCTCATGTTGATGTCAACCTTTGGTTTCGGTTGCAATGTTAGCCATTATTAGGCAGAAGGAGGTTTGAAAACTGCCATAAAAGCTTTAAAAGCTATCCGAAGTAGAGGAAATATGAATTTCGGTAGATGTATAATCCCTATGATGTACGACTTATAATGCCAAAGAAAATACTAAAATCGTATTTTCATAACAGAAGAAAATTGTAACTTTGCGAAGTTATGTCACAATGTTAACCTATGATGCGTATCTTGATTTTAATAATAATGCTGTTGCCATGTTCGCTTGGTATGTATGCATCTGCAATAGATAGCCTTTTGTCTGTTCTGGATAAGACTATCGTGATGCGTAGACAATACGAGGAAGAAAAAGAACGGTATATTTCTTTGATAAAGGATGAGTTGAAGCAAGGGAGGCTTACTGACATGGAGCGTTATCTGATACAAAATCGTCTTTTTGCCGAATATAATTCTTATATTAGTGATTCTGCATTACATTATATAAATGAAAATATTCTTATTGCCACACGGCTAAATAATAGGCAATGGATAAATAGTTCTATATTAAATAAAGTACATATTCTAAATACTTCGGGCCTTTTTGTTGAAGCAATGGAATTGCTGAAATCGCTTCCTCGTAACACGTTGGAGGGTGAAAATATAGTGGACTATTATGTATGTTTTGAAAACCTATATCTCTATCAGGCAGAGTACGCCACTGATCGGAACTACGTGAACAATTATCTTCGGATAGCAAATTTGTATAGGGATTCTATAATCAGCCTAGTACCGGAAGATACTTATAGATATGTAGTCGTGCATGCACCTCAGCTCATTGACCAGGGAAAAAAGTCAGGAGGCTATATGTTTATTGAAGAATTTTTTACCTCGGTTGAAATCCAATACGCGTGAGTATGCAGTAGCTACTTCAATTCTGGCTTTTGCTTATCATGTCGTGGGGAACAAGCAGAAAGAAATGGAAGCACGTATTAGCAGTGCCATTGCTGACATTAGGGCAGTGGTGAAAGAAAATTATTCTTTGTGCGCATTAGCGGAATTACTTTATGGAATGGGCGATTTGGAACGTGCTAATCACTATATCAAGATTAGTATGGAAGATGCTAATTATTATACTACTCGGTTGCGTAGTTCGCAGAATTCCAAGATGCTTCCGCTCATAGATCGTGCTTATCAGCAAGAAAAGGAAATACAGCAACAGCGGCAGAGAATGTTTATTACAGGCATATGTATCCTTTCTGTTTTCCTTCTATTGACAGTACTGTGTGTGCTATGGCAAATGAAAAAATTGTCTTATGCCGTAAAAAAGTTGTTGCTGCCAATTCCCAATTGAGTATATTGAATAGTGAATTGAAGAAGCTGAACAAGTCTCAACATGAGGCTAATGAACGATTATTGCATACTAATCAGACTCTTACGGAAGCCAATCATATTAAGGAAGAGTATTTGGGACGTTTCCTCTCCTCTTATATAAGTAAGATGGAAGAATATCGCCGCATATTGAACAAGCAGCTGCTGCCGGTAAACTTGAGGAGTTATATCGTACATTGAAGTCCGACCGTTTCATAAATCAAGAGTTGAAAGAGTTCTATCACAATTTCGATGTATTTTTTCTTAAGATATTCCCTAACTTTGTAGAAGAATTTAATCGTTTGTTGCCAGTTGAAGAACAATTGTATCCTAAAAATGAAGAATTGCTTGTTACCGAACTTGCGCATATTTGCACTGATTCGTTTAGGTATTACAGACAGTGCGCGTATTGCAGAATTTTGCGTTATTCCATAACTACCATCTATACTTATCGTTCCAATAAAACAAGTCTCTTTGATAAAGAGGTACTTTGAAGAACGAGTTGATAGAAATAACTTCATTTTG
>ENA-OQJX01000347-OQJX01000347.1-human-gut-metagenome-genome-assembly--contig:-NODE-347-length-27440-cov-2.588950_pt1 | contig 27440 bp, 56 predicted proteins | sample MGYA00242615_ERZ504782 | MGnify/ENA primary metagenome ERZ504782 (study PRJEB26092, sample SAMD00036354) | human gut metagenome | host: Homo sapiens | study: EMG produced TPA metagenomics assembly of... | reverse complement strand
GTTTAAATTTTTTAATTCAAGTTAAAGAAAAAAGTAGGGTTTTGGTCCAATTGGCAATTTTATTACTATATTATCGTAATATTTTGTTGGCCATTTTTGCAAAATTTTTGGCCACGAAGTGGGTTTTTGGCCAAAAAGCTGCCGAGAATCAGTCAAAATCGTTCATCACCTTCCTTGCCGCGGCATAAATGAACCGTTTCACAGACCACCGATCAACCTGATATTCGGCCCGAAGCCGCTCAAGTTCAGGGTTCGGATACTCTCCACACCGAAACTCAGTCACGTCCAGTGCCCTGCGAAGCCGTGCATCCGCTGAACTTGCACTGCAGTGAAAACGATCGCTAAGTACATTTTCAATGTCTGTCAGTGTGACAAAACGATTATTCCGCATTTCCTGAATAGCGAAATCAATCGCTTCTCCCATGAGATCTCCACCGAATGTCGCCATCGGCACCCGCATTCTCACAAGAAAGTCATGTGTTTTCTGCTGCATTTTGCATCTCCAATCCTTCTTGGATGTCGTTTTTGATATACTCAGTCTCGCCAAGGGTCTTACGCCACTGAATAATTGCCCTATCCAAAGCAGCTTTTGATATACCGTCATTTCTCGCAAAGATTAGTGACTGAGAATATGGCCAACTCCCATCGACATAACGTCCTGCCAAAATATTAGCAGCATCAGCCTCGTCAATCTTCATGAACGAACCTCCACGTCCGGCAGAATATCCGTGTGGAAATAGAGCTTATAGTGGTATGGATCGGTATGAGTACCGGTGATATCCTCAACAACATACATGGTGTACTCGTTCAGATAAATGTAGTTTTTCTTATACTCGTTTGGGCCGGTCTTCACCGTACACACAAGTTCGTTGCTATCATTGTTCGAGATGGACATAGCACCTTCCATTTCAAGGATGACATTGTCCGTACGTGCGTTATAGACCGTGATCCGGCGCTCAGCTTCAAAGTAGTTGGCCTGCTTGGAAATGTTCCGATTCACCTTATCCGCTTCGGAGCAGCTGCACAGAACCACACAACCAACGAGCATCATCAGACATGCAACGACGCAAATAATACGATTTTCATAGTTAATCACCTCAACCAAATACCATGTAAATCAAAAGCAAGAACCATCCTGTATATCTGATGATTCTCTGTTTTTCTTTGCCGATGTTCTCAGCAAAAGACATTCCAATTGGCGATAGCTTGTAAAATAATGCTTGCGAGCAGCACAATTCGCATCACTTCTCCACACTTTCCTTTCCCGTCTGGTCATCATTCAGCCAGTACGTGCAAATATCATCGAACACCACCGGGATCTTGTTCTGCAGCTCCTTCAGCAGCGGGCACATCAGTTCTCTCATCTGAGGATGGGCCGCCACAGGAGTACGCAGCTTGAAGATGTTGCGCCACTCACGGTAGTTGGCCGTGACCACAATCTCAGTCTTCAAGCACAGCGGCAGCACGCAGCGAGCCTGTTCGGGACGCATACCGTTAGCGATCATAAGCTTGTAGTCCTTTTCGGCATAAGTCATGGCTTCAAGGAACGAACTCTTAATCGTAACCTCGCTATCGTTCAGTTCACAATACTGCTCGCCACGAATATAGGAAGGCCAGATAAACGTCAGCTCTCCGCCAAACTTCTCCTTCGAGTAGTTGCAGTACCGGGTGCTCTCCTGTGCAAAAGAAGCAATGCGGTGCCGCACCAGCTCATTGGCCACACCACGGTCGCACGTGAACAGCACGCTCAGCTGAGAATGCTCCAGCATGGCCTCATGCCCTTGCTTCACCAGAAAGCCCACCAGTTTCTTTGCCGACTCACCATCCGGCGTGATCTTATCCTCGCTCTTATAGCAGACCCGGGCAACGCGCTCGATCTGCTGGAGTTCTTTGATGCCACCCTCAGAAATATCAGTGAGGATTTCGTACTTAGGTTCAATGATTTTCATATGTTAGCAATCCTTTCTCTTTCGGGATCTCGCAAAATAGAATCCCAGTCTCTAATAAGTTTCCGTAAGCCATGATCATCTGCTATTGGCTCATCGTTTCTTCATCGTATTGCACAATGACACTGCCTGCATTATCGCATCCAAATCCGCAATGCCGACACTGAATCTTATACTTGATTTCCAGCTTGTCTTAACGGTCGCCGTTCCGTATACAGTAGGCCTCACTTTTGAATAGCATACCGGACAACATCTCATAAAAGGTTCTCCTTTTTCAACTTACACTCCCAGTTCCCACAGATGTCACCGCAGGCGTATTTCTTGGCAAATTTCATACCCTTTTCAATAGCCTCCTGCTTATCGGTCGCCCTGACTTCAAAGTTCTGATAGCCGCCACCATTGTCTGTGCAGGTAAAGATAAAAGTGTGTTTCATAAGAAATCCTCCGTAATAGCTTGTACAAACATATCAATTACTTCGTTCAGAAAAGCAACCAACCGATACGGCCAAGATCTTTTCTTTTCATGCCAAGCTGGGATGGTCGTAGTTTCTGTCTGACTGTATCGAATACTTCCTACCGCTTGCTCCATATCAACCAGTGAGTGATTGGTGTTAACGCACCAGATTCGTGCATCTTGCAAAGTGATATCGCAATTCGCCAACAGCCAAGCAACATCGTCTATCGACGTGAAATTTCCAACCGGAACCCTGTAGCCATACTCAAGATCATATGTAGTAAGGGCATTCCGAGTTTGTTCTCTTACCATATCAATAGGTCGGCCATTCGCGTAGATGGTTTCAACGTCATCATCAGAAAATTCGTACACTGCCTTAATCCAATTCCTGATAGCTTCTACGGCTTCTTCATATGACACTCTTCCATTGTCCATAGCCTTCTTACCTCACAGCAGAATCCGAAACCAGATAAACCAAAGTACCTTCAGTGTAAATGCAATAATGATGGCCCAAGCGCACAAAATAAGTGTCAGCGCAATAGCCCGGCCAAGAAATTTGCCAACTTTCGTCCAAATATCAGTCACTTTTCATCAACCCTTTCAAAACCCACAAAGTCTCCAATACCAACATGTCCGCCCTTACAGAAATGAACCGGTTGAAACTTCATACAGCTATCAAAATGGTGAACAGCATCATCTAAACCGCAATAATGATATTCGCTGTCGAATTTTCGTTCACAGTACCGGCACTTATAGGTCGCCTTGTACACAATCACCCCGCACACCTCCTCACAGCATCCACCCGGCACTCCGCAGCGTTCAACTCAAAAATAGCCGCGTCCACAAATTCCGGGTCGCAGTGCTCGAAGTGGTTCCGAGCCACCTCCAAGGCCTGTAAAGCCTCCCGCAGGGTGTTAACCGTCGTCGGAATCGGCTCCATGCGGAATATCTTTTTGACATACTCAGCAATTTTTCGCAGCATTTCTACACCTCCACATCTTTGTAACCTGACGAGCCGTGAACCAGCCCTCAACATCATCATGGCCAAGCAGCTGCGCACCCATCACCTCAATAAGTCCCTGCGCAAAGCCATAGGAACCCCAACCCCAAACGCCATCCCAGATACGATTTCCAGCAGCATCATATGCAACGATTTGCTCACCACCATCGTGTCGTCCGCCCGGAAGACACTCCTGACAGTCTGGTCTGTCCATCTCTGGCCAACGACGTCCATAAGTATGTGGAACCTTAGCGTGCTTCAGCAGAATATCCAGCTTCTGCATCTCAGTCATGCGACTCCGGGTTCGGAGTTTCCAGGTTTTCTTAGACATGTTTCTCATTTCTGCATTTCCCTTCGTCAGCCTCCATGGTCTTTGCGATTTTATGCTGGATATAAAGTACACAGCCAGCCTGACTATCACACCCGAATGAAGCCAATAGTCCAGCAATAGCATTCAAAGAGTTCAAATCCTCTTCAGCAAATATCATTTAGCGTTCACCGTTCCTCCTGATACTCTACAATTCGGGTTACTTCGCTCTGAACCCGGCGCAAGAAATCACACATACCCAAGCAACCGCATTCCCTCAATGCCTCAGCGATATCGCCCAAACAATCCATGTCGGTTCTTGTGAGATTGACTTGAGGAATAACTTCAATGTTCTCCTCTGTGATAAATGGAGTATAGTCCCCACAATGGCAGCATTTAATGTTCATACGTTGCATACAAGCATCTCCTTCGATGATAAAAATAAAGAGCCGCAGATTTCTCCACGGCTCTTCACCTTTAATCTTCTCCAATTAGTTTCTCATATTCCTCATGTGTAATATACTCGTTTCTAAGTGCATCATACAGTCCGCAAAAACGGCCATTGTGATATCCGTATTTATACCCGCTGTCCCAAGCCTTGTTCCATGTCTCAGATTTGATCATATTGATCTTCGGTCTAATACATGTGTCATAAGCTTCAAACAGCAGTAATGCTACGGCACCGCACATACATGCCATTTTTACAATAACCTTCAATGCTTTTTTCATAATAAGTATCTCCTTTCAAATATGAGTTTACCTCATAAAGGAGTCTGTTATTTTCGCGTCTTCTCCTCGAACTTCACGGGCTTCTTGCTGCCCTCCCGTGCACACTCCGTCAGGCACTCGTTGCAGGGTTCATCCGTCTCCAGCACCTTGAAGCTCTTGCACTTCGGGCAGTAGGTTGCATAATCCACTTCGCGCATCCAGTCATTCATCAGGCTTCACCTCCCGAACGATTGTTACATTCCCACAATGAGGGCAAGTCGTCATCACTCCGTCTGGAATATTGGTATACTGTGCTCTTTTACGGACCCACCATTCGGTCGGCGCTTCAAAATGACTACCACAGGAACTGCAGACAACTGTAATAAATTGTTCATCGTTCGAGCTTTTCATCTTTGGCACAAACCTATCATCCAATTCCGGGTGCGTCACGCGCTGGTTAAGAGCCCAAAGCAAATTCCAGCAGGCAGCTCGCAGGTGGTCCTCGTCGTCCATTCCGACCATGTACTTCGCCAGATGCCGAGAAGCACTATCCAGCAGCGAATGCAGCGGGATGCCCTTATCAACATTGTGTTCGCCGTATTTCAGTGCGCCTTCTTCGCAGTGCTTGCTGACCTCCATGATGCCATACCAAGGCAAAAGATCCATCCGCCCCTTTCCTGCATGCATATCACGCTTGGCACCGGTTTCAAATTCGGTGCGGTCGCCAGAGTCCTTAATCATTGTTCTCTTCCTCCAGCGTTCTCATCAGGGTAATCGCCCGTATCGTCAGTACAATAAAGTGACGAAATTCCGGATCGGCAGTTGTCCGTGTAACGACCTGATTTGCCAGTTCATCTTTGTTGGCATACGTCAAGATTTCATCTTTAACCTTTTTGAGTTCGGCTTCTGCAACTTTCTTTTCAAGTTCTTTCATTTTTCAAATACTCCTCTCAAATTTGATGTAAAATTGTTGATACTAGACGTAGCATCTAAAATCGTCGCTCCTAAATCTGCGAGACCGGCATTTAAGAAATAAGCACTCTTAACAAGTCCTTCATGTCTCAGAGCTTACTTTTTTTGCCCCGTTTAATTTTTCTCCCGGAATCATGTAGCGAACGTTTGTGCACATGCTCCAGCGCCAGTCCATCATTTTATTGTAATCTGCCCGGTTGTTCGGAGCGGCACGAAAGAACTTGCTTAACATAACGGTAGCTCCGCCAAAGCCGTTCCTGCGCCTGTAAATCTGTTTCAAGTGCTTCTTCGACAAATTTTGCATCAGACAACCTCCAACACCTGCTCCGGCGAATAAATGCCGAAGAAGTTGTACTCACCAGATTCCTCCAGTGAAACTCCGATGAAATATCCAGCCTTGCCGCAGAATGTTACATAATCCAAGCCGATTTCAGTAGGATTGCGAAAAATATACATTTTCAGCGCATTTCCAAACGTTCTATGCTCCTTACATCTGCTCTCCAGCATCCGGTCGATTTTCTTGATTGTTTTCTTCGATGGGTTGCACATTTTTCTTGACTCCTTCATATCGAACAAATATTCCGCATTTGAACGTTTCGCCCGCCCAGTGCAAAACCTTTCCCGATTTCAATGCCTCAATATCGCTATCAGACAGCATGAGAAAAACATTTCCAAATGCTGACTGTTGCCGACAAACATCGAGGGTCTCGTTTAACACTTCGAGCTTTTCGTCAAACCATTGTTCAATGAGTTTTTCGGTAACGCCACACACTCGCCCGTCTTCCATGCAATAATCATATCTCGTGCACATCGGACAATTTTTATATGCCATTAAAATTTCCTTTCGTTGAACTTTTTCTTTCCATCAGGCTCTGCCGATTGCAAGATCAATACCAGCCCTGCTCTTCAGATGATAGTAGAACAGGTTCTTGTAAGGCGTGTTCAGCCGGTCGATTCTGCCTGCAGCCTGCTCCATAATTTTGTAGGAGTAGTTCTGCGAGTAGAATATGACGGTATCGGTCTTGATGCAGTTCCAACCTTCTGCGCCCGCATTGTACTGGACCAGATATACCCACTTCTTACCGTCAGGGATTGGCTGGTGCTTATGGCCGTTCCATTGCGCTACTTCCGCATCATCGCCATAGGCAGATTCATGAGAATATCCAGCTCATAATCGAAATTATAGAAGATTATGACTCTGGGGCGGGTCATGCAAATATCCAGAACTTTTTGCGACCTAGTCAGGTCTGTGTTCACCAGTTTCCGCAGCAAATAACAAAACTCGCTGGCGGTCTCAATGGGTTTGTTTTCCCACAGGTTCCAGCGAGTTTTACAAATTTCCAGATACTTAGGCTTGTCATACTCGACAAAAACATTCTCATGGTGAGATACAGTAGGTCGCTCAAAGTCCATATCTACAAGCACCCGTTCACGCAGGCGTACCAGTCGCTGGGTGTTCAGATACCGGTCAATTTTCGGAAACTTGGAAAAACGACTATAGATTATGTGTTCATTGTTGAACTGCGTCCGGTTTTTATAGAACCCGTTTGCAATAAACACCGGAATGTAATCTGTCCAGCAATCTCCCGGAGTAGCGCTCAGAAGAATCCAGTCATTCTCCTTCGTGATTTTCAGGAAGGATTTGACCCATTGCCCGCTGCCAACGACTCGCTGCTCATCGAAAATGAAAAATGCATTCTTCACGCCAGTGTACTTTCCGATGTTGTTCCATGAATCCACAACCACCTTGTGATTGTAAATATCAAGGTTGCTGTCGGTGGACATGTAGAAATGAGCCAGTTCTTCCTCCCACTCGCCTGTATCGCGTTTCCTCGCAGTGGTGATAATACACAAGTCGGGTGGATCATGCATCTTAACGTAGTTTTTGGTGTTGACTGTGCCACCATAGAGCGTATAGTAAAATGCCAAACTGGTTCTTGATTTTCCGCTTCCTACACCACCACATAAGATGCATCCGATTTTCATTCGTTCCAGCGCATCTTTTTGGTAGTCATAGAGCGTTATACCTGCCATCCAATCACCTCATTTCCGTGTGAACATGAATCTGGTTAGGATAGCAATGATTCTCATAAGCTAAAAGCTGTTTGGTGCATTCTTCCTCGTCTTCACCTTCACCGCGAATCGTGTAGAAAAAAAGTTCTTTGCCTTCTTTTGTAAAAACTTTCCAGAGTTCCTTTATGTGATTAGTGCAGTCCGTGTTTTTTACAATATTCTGCATACTGAAGCCCCTCCTTGGTAGCCTCTCTCATGATTTCCTGCAGAGTCGGCCCAGTGTACTTTGGATGTACCAAAGGCAGTACCGGGTCATTGGTTGCATAGCCAAATCTGCAAAAATCGCAGTATTTCCTTGCCACAGACACGTTGCGCATCACAGCGCCACACTTTGCACAGCGCTTTGTAACTTTGCTATCACCCATGAAAATCACCCAGCCTTTGTTTCATCACTGATGTTCTGGCAATAATCTGTGTAGAAGGTCAAATCGAAAGTTGCCGAACCGTCGCTCTCGAAATTTACATTTGCTTCCGCCACAGCTTCATGCTGATAAACTTCGGTCAGGATTGCTCCAAACATCTCAATCACGCTGCTTTCGGCTACAGGAAATGCTTCTGCAATTTCCGCGCTCGTGAATATCCAGTTGCCGCTGGAGGTGTTCTTGGTACCTTCCTCGACCATCCATTTCACCATTGCCGGGACATAGTTTCTTGCGCTCATGCTGTTTTCTCCTTTGTTTATTCAAATATAAGGCTTGCACCTCTGGTGGGTCAGGCAGGATTTGAACCCGCGATCACGCAGTTATGAGCTGCCAGCTTTCAGCCAGACTAAGCTACTGACCCAAAATAAAAAGAGCCTCAGATTTCTCCGAAGCTCTCATGCATCTGTAAAGGAAACGGATTATTTCGCATTATCTTCAGGTTCACAGGGGCGAACGTCCAGATGTGTTCTTCCCTGAGCATCTGTAAAGTAATCAAACTCTTCCGGGTTATGGAAAAGCTTTTCGTACCTCTGAATGAGTTCCTGTGACAGATCGCCAAAATCATCCTCGGTCAGACCAACGATCAGGAAAGTTCCAACAACAATATCATAGGGAATCCCAATCTCATTACAAAGCACTCTGTTACAGTTACTGAAGGAATCTTCGGCCAGTTTTCCTTCCTCGTTACAGATAAGCGCAACCGGATCGTCCCACGGGTAGACCGCCTGAATCGGACCGGCCACTTCTTTCTGAAGAGATTCGAGCGAGCCGTCGATTTCAATAACTTCAGGATACTTCTTGGGCTGGATTCTCAAGACTTTCATACGTTCAACCTCCCAAAATCAAAATATCAATCGAGCTGTTTCCTCTGAGAACGCCATTTGCGACGTGGGCACTCACCGACTGGATCATTCAACCGAGGACCGACCCCGGCACTCGATAAATACCATCAGACCATATGCTCCAAACGCTGCTCCATGATGTCCGGTGCTACGTATGCAATATTCACCAGATACTGCGGTACACCGTAGAGTTTGGCGACATGGTTCTCGATGATGCAGCCATCATAAGCTTTCTGGTCATCAAAAATGCCGATGAAGCAATCCGCCTCGGACATTTTCTCAATGGATTTGCCCAGATACCACAGACGATCATTGGCATTTTCAGGAGGGGTGCCCTCAAAGTAAGTCGGGATGACCTCCAGTTCTTCGCCGAAAATAGCCTCGGCGATTTTATGCATCTGGTCCATAGTCGCATGGATCTGTTCTGCAGTGCGAGCACGCATCGGACAGCTGATAAACAGTTTTTCCATAGTATCCTCCTTAGAACGGCACTTCAGGAGCAGGCTCTGCGTACTGAGCGTAGCGCTCCGCATACGGGTCAGCATCAGCATCCTGCTCAACATACATCACATCGGCGTACAGACTGTACTCGCCAGGGAAGTTCCTCTTCTCAACGAGATTTGCCTGCAGGCAGACGTTCTTGACACGGATGAAGTCCAGCTGGCTGATGGTGTCCTCGTTGCAGAGCAGGCGCTTGCCAGCAGTTGTGACCCAATAGATGTGCGGCGGCCACTTGGAGTCCATCTTGATGTTGACCGGCACGTAGAGCGTGGGCACAAACGGCTCGTCGTAAGTGCGCTCAGGGTTCGGCTTGGTCTGCTTGACCTTTACACCCAGATCCAGCAGATGCTGCGCGAGCTCCTCGGTAGGAATTACCACGTTGACACGGCGCTGGTCAGAGCCAAAGCGGTCACGCTCCGGATCACCGGAAAAATTGGTCTGGAAGATAAAACGGGTATCGTCGATATTGACTTTCTGGCGCTTTGTGTACATAAATATCAGTCTCCTTTTTACTTGTTGATTTCAATTTCCAGAATTTTCAGGTCTGCAGTGAGGGCATTTCATATTGAGAAGGAGCTCCGTATTGTCATTATTTGCGCAGGCTTTAAGGAACTCATTCCAGTCCTCATTGGTCTTGGAAATTAACTTCTTCATAGATTCTCGATCGGGATTAGACTTAGGGGCAGCTTTCTTCTGCGTAGCAGTCTTCCCGGGATACTTCTTCCCGCTCTTCTCGACCCAATTCTGGATCTCCTTGTAATAGCTGCCCTTATTGCCACCGCAACGCTTTGCGATCGCCATGGCCAGCCCCTTCTCCGGATCGAAAACATCCTTCTCGCTGCACTTCACAACGGTCTTGGAACCATCCGACCAGTAAACGATCGTGGCCGGAGGAGCAAAGATAACATTCTTGATACTTGCTGCGGTCATATTGGTTTCCTCCTTCTTTTTGGTTGCCTCTTCCATCACACAGTCAGCCCAGTGTATGTAGCGCATAGAATCGAGCATCGACTCTTCCAGCTTCCGAATATGCCAGTCATCCTGACGGTCACGCAGAAGATCACCCGGATTGAACTGGAACGTTCTTCCATCTTCCAGCTCAAGATTCATTTGAGCAGAACCCAGTTTAGTGTAAAAGTTATTGACAAACCCGATACGATGGCCATAGGGGTCATACAAACTTCCATGGCACATAAAATATCACCTCACGTCAAAATTTCTTGCTGCTTCTTCCTGTGCATCGCTCCAGGGAAGATCCGGCGCTGTCCAGGGAGCAACACCGTCGTCGCCAACGAACCAGTTGAAGTCGCCGTACTTGGAGATTTCCTCAACTGCCTCATCGACTTCCCGGTTGAAATATCTTTTGTCGATATCCTCCTGCATCTGGAGCTGATAGACCGCCTCGCTTTCCAGCCAGCGGTAATCCTTTGCTCCGGTCACAGAAGCATATTTCCGTTCGCCGGTATCCGTCAGGCCCGCTTCCCGCAGCAGCAGAGCGCCGCCCTTCCCGGCATGATCGGGCAGAACTGTCCCACGCGTCCCACAAAAATATAATTGTGTTCGCCTTCAGGCAGATCTTCGTTCTTGTCGAGATAGATAGCGCCCTTGGAAACGGTCTTTGTCTCGCAGAGGTCAGTGAACTCGATCTTCTCCTTGGAGAACAGGGTCTTGAACACATACGGGACTTGGAACTGTGTGCCCGTAGCCGTCCATTCGCCGCCTTCGTCCTTGCAGTCGCCCGGGATATAACCGTAAAGCGCCTCGCACTGGTCAGCAGCCATATACTTTGCAATATAAACGGAATTGTTCACCAAACACATCCGCTCATAGGTCGCCTCATGCTCGAACGTGTAGCCGTACGTCTTCGCAAAATCCATGCAGTACGCAATGATCTCCGGGGTCGCATCGGGGATCTTGATCGAATCCGTTTTTATGTGCGCCACCTTAAAGCCACGCTGCTGCACTTCATCCTGCAAAGTGCGCATAAATAAAGCCCCTCGAAGCGCCACAATGTTGTTGACGTTCTTGGGGTTGCGGAACGGGTTGTCAAAGCTTGCACTGCTCAACCCGTAAACCGAATTGATGGCGATTTTCAACGCCTCCGCCAGATCCTTTGCCTGCTGCGGATCATCGAGGTATTTTGCCAGTTTACCGCCAAAGAGCCCCTTTGCCTTCTCGTACTCGCCGTGCTTGACATAGATTCGCACATCCATCAGGTCGTTGAAACGCTTGGTGTACTCGCCAAAGTAGTTCATGGCAACAGCCGAATGCGGATGCAGCGACGCAACGTCCAACAAAGCTACATTCGTGTACATTCCTGCTCAGCGTAGACATAACCGCCCATGCCCAGGTCCTGTGCCCGGAACATGTTGTGGTACTTGCCATCTTCACCTTTGGTCCACTCGTAACCGGGAAAGGCATTGATGATGTTGCAGTCCGTCAAAATATCAGGCTCGACTTCCACGATTGCATCGGATTTCCCCGTGGCAAGGTCGGTGTAGACCAGCCGGGGGTGTTTTTCCTTGCCGAAAATAATGCGTGTTGTCAGCGAGTTTGTCGTGTCGTTCACCGTCATGCCGGCAAGGTCTGCCAGGATCTCACGTGCCACAAAGTCTGCCTGACACGTTTTCGAGTAGAACAGGGTCTCGGTCGCGATCACGTCGTTGTCGCAATACTCGGCCACCTTGTCCCACAGGCTCTTCGGCACCGGCTGATCCCACGGAAGTCCCAGCTCCTGATGATGGATGCCCAATTCGATTTCAAACTTCTTTAGGCTCTGTTTTTTCGATGAGAAGTCGCAAATATCAGTGTAGGACAGGTTGTACGCCTCACCAAAGAAGCCCGTGTGCTCGTTGACGATCCGTTTGGACAACGCATAGATCTGCTCCACCGACATCCCAATCATGCGGGCCCAGAGGATATGGTTGTCGTACTTGCGGTTGTTGAAGCCGACCAACCGATACTTTGTCAGGCTCTCGATCTCGTCCGGTGCAGGATTCACCATGCGGTGTACAGGCCCCTGCTTGGCAAACTTCCAGTTCACGAGCAGCAGATTCGGGAACACCTCCACGTCTAAAAATATCAATGGCGCTTCCTCCCCCGCAGGGGCCTCCCGCTGAATATCATCCTTCGATTTGAAGTGCATCTTCGCCACGATCTTCAGACAGGTCTCCGCCTGATTGGTACTGCTGGCGGCGAACCCCAAGATGGCATTCCGCATGTCATCCACATTATAAGGGACGTTGCCTTCATATGCCTCGTCTATAACATGGGCAATAAAGTCCACACTTGGCTTCGTATACGGGCTGATCTCCTTTGCCAGCGCTTTCTTGATGAGAATGCGCAGATGCTTCTCATTCTGGATCTGCTTTACATCGACCATTGCTTTTTCTCCCTTCAACGGCAAGCCACTGCTGATGTTTGCGATGGAAATATCATTGCACTTCGACAATTTTCTTCGCAGAGAAGATTTTCCCGTGAATACCTTGATTTCGATGTTTTCATCGTAGATCCTGCTTAGCTTAGCCGGATCACCGGTGTAAATATAATGCAGATGGATGCCCGCACCAGATTTACTAAGCTCAGCATAGGTCTTTGGCCATTTGGAAGCAGCTTCAAGGTTGCGCTCAAAGCTCTTACTCCCATCCGGGCCGGGAATATCAAAGTCGATGACAATGTGATTCTCCGGAACTTTTACATAATGCAGCTTTTTTGTATCGATCCCGGTCAATCTGGTTTTGACATTCTCCCACTTCTGCAGGGGAGTGCCATTTTCGTTCGCATATTGCGCCAGGCAGTCCTTGCAAATATCATTAAAGAGAGAATGCTGCTCCTTCAATTCGATCCAGGAGGAGGCAGGGGGGTCATTTCCCGCATCATCCCCGGGGGAGGTCCTCCAGAAATTCTTTGAATTTTTCGTACTTGAAGCCGCTGTAGTAGCTGCGCACCCGTTCGCCGTTCATATCCTCGGCACGTTCTTTGTAATCCGAGAAATAGTTCATCAATTCTTCACGGAACGCTCGCCTGGAGTAAGGATACGAAACCTTTGCCTCCTGATTGTAGGTGTCGTACATTGCCCAGGCACGTTTCAGCGATACGCCATCTTCTTTTTTGAAGATATAGTAGGAGTCCAGCATGAAGTTGTAGAAGTCGTTGGATGCACCAAGCATTCGTGTCGGAACATAATCGTCGTAACGATGCTTGCTTTTCTCGTAGACGTCTTTGCAATACCATGCAATAGCACCCAATTCAAAGTCAACCTTGCCTACGAGGTCGCGGTATTTCTTTGCCGGTATTTTTTCGCCGCTTGGCTCCACATCGATCAGTCGCCGGATCAGACCCGATTTTGCATCCGTGATCTTTACGGGCTTGTTTGTGCCGAGAAACATGAAGCACTTGAACTGGCTTGCGTAGGCACTGCGGAACTTCTCATTCACCATCATGGTTTCATGGGAAACCAGCGAGTTTAATCGGGTATTGTCCTCGATACGCGATAAATCGCCGTCATGCTGAATTGCGATCAGCGGGTTCGATTTGAACGCTTCCAGTGCAAACGCATTGGATGATGAACCAAGTGCCTTCGAGTCAAATACTGCCCAGTATCCATCAAACATTTTCTGGATGATGTTCAGAATGGTCGATTTGCCGCTTCCGGGTGGACCATACAGAACAAGGAACTTCTGGATCTTTTTGGAATCCCCGTTTACAATGGAACCAATGGCCCATTCGATCTTTTCACGTTCCTCCGGCGTATACAGCGTGGTCATCAGCTCGTCGTAGGCGGCAATGCTCCCCTGTTCCAGCGGGTACGGCAGTCGTTTGGATGCATAACTGTCTTTTTTGACAGAGGTGTTTGCAAATATCAATGTCTCATCGAGGGTATGATAGTTGTCCCGCATCTGGCGCTGACAATATTTGTGCCAAATATCAATCATGCCAGACTGTGCATCCCACATATGTAAGACTCGAACATTATCGCCCAGAAACTGCTTATGCTCGTTTGCATAAATATCAAGTTCCCGGTCAATGAGCTGCAACGCATCCTGCTCTTCGGTACTCCACAAGCCGCGTTCTTCCAGCCAGATCGCATAGAAATCAGAACCCCGGATCATCAGGTCTTTCGACTTGGTGATGATAAAGTTCGGGTACACTTCGATCATCCCGTGTTTTCCGGTTCGCGTGGCGATCCTCAGGAAATCAATCATCGGCAACTGACTTCCTCCTTTCTATGCATTTTATTCCGGATTTTTGGTAATGGGTGCCTTCCCATCGCAGCAGATATTTTTTTCGGCTTCCTTCGCAATTGTGCTTCTCTCCGTCCAGAACTGTTCGGCGTTCTTGCGGTTCACATCATCCAACACCTGCTGTGTATGAGCAAGTTCCGCGTGGAGCTGCCGGGCGTCTTCCTCAGCCTCTTTGCGCTTCTTATCGCTCTCGCTCAGCATCCTGCAGGCCGTAACGGTGAGCCATGTCAGCCCTGCGATCATCAGACTCTGGCGCAGGCACCGACGGTTCAGACGCCGGTTCTGCTTCTGCAGAGTTTCGATGGTACGGTCGGCAATGGTCAGCGAAGTTTTGGTGTTGACCAATTCATACATAATATTCGTCATATCCATGTTGATTTTCCTTTCAAAATTCGTTTTCCTGCAGGTAGTGCATCAGCTGATACCAAATATCAAGCCGACGCATATCTTCGGTCGGACGGTTCACTGTAAAGAGACCACCGGCGCCATTGTATTCATAGTCTCTGCGCTCAAACCTGTCCAGAATATAATCTGCCCGGTCTTCGTGAAACCGGCTGTCGTCCATGGCAGCAAGCCCGAGACTGACAACCATGTTCCAGAACCACTGCCCAACACGGTTTCCTGCACTGGAATCCTCCATAATATGTTCTTCGATGCGCACCGCAAGGGCCACCATCATTTCCAGCATACTGCATGGAACACCGTGGAACTCCGCATCGATCTTGTCATACGGAATATCGCATTCGCTGGCAAAACGGTAACGCAGATTCACACCATCTTCTGCTCTACACTGGTCCATTTCACAGGCCGGAATATAAGCGCGATTATGTAAGTACATGAGGAGCCGATGGAACGAGAGATTTCTCGGCTCCCATTCGCCGCACACGATTTTGTGGAGCCAGTCATAATACTGTTCTCCAAGATCCGAAAATATCATTCTTCCTCCTCTTCCTGATAGAGGTCGCCCCAGTTCTGACGAACCTGAATGATCTCATAGTCCTTATGATAGTTGTTGTTTCGCACATGAATCGTGCTGGGCATGAACTCGCCAAAGTGGTTCAGCGCCTCTGTTCCGATGATGTTCGGAATATCATCGTCGTTCACAGGCATCGTCTCCTCGTCGAATACCAGCTTGCCATCGGCATAATAGGTCAGCCCGCGGGTCTCATAGTCGTCGATGTCACCAAACTCGTCCGGCTGAATGATCTCAATGGGGTCGTGGGGCGCAATATCTTCCGGGTCGGACTCGGTGCGGTACTTTCCCGTAAGCTGCTCCATGCTCTTCTGCTGGGCCTTTTCTTCGATCATGGCATCCAGATCAGCTTCCTTCTTGCGGTAGTGGTCGCGCACATCATCAATTTGTGCATCGGCGTACTCCTGGTACTTCGTACGGAAGACCGTGTGCATAACGTACGCACCTGCGGCAAAACCTGCGCCAAACAGCAAAACATCACGAATTGTCCGATTCATTGTCTTCTCCTTTAATCGTCATCATGGTAAACGCCAGCCCGCCAAAGAAAAGGGAGACACTCATCAGAATGCCTCCCACCATGTGGCGCTTGCGCTTGGTATCGGTCAGATAGTCCAGAAACAGGAATGCATTTTCCAAACTGTCCATCGTACACCTCACTCCGAAAGAACTGCCAGACCAGAGACAAAGCACACTCCGGCCATGGCAGCAAACAGATAAGAAAGCGTCTTAATGTATCTGGTCATAGCAAGTCCCTCCAAAATATCAGTCTCAGATTTTGTCGATGATCACGCCGTCGCAGTTGAACCGCAGCAGGACAGAGCGCTCGAACCCGTCGATGAAATTGTTCAGCGCATCGTTGTTCTCAACGTAGTTGGTTACACCAAAGTCCACACGATTTTCCTTCATAGGATCATCCTGGCTCAAGATCCAGCCGACGACCTGGCCTTCGGGGGTGTGGTGCATACCGTTGCCATAGGGGTCCAAAATATCAATGACATCGTTAAGGAACAGATGGCCTTGGCGGTGGAGTTTCCGGTTTGCAGCAGCCTGCGCCTGGATCAGATGGGACATGTTCAGCTGTGCATCCTTATCCCAGGAGCTCACAGTCTCGTCGTAGATCAGCGTATAGGGGCTGGTGTGTGCCATTGCCACATCCGTATACTCTTTGACAGTCTCCTCTACACCCTGCTCATTTTTCCGGGTGGTCTCAACCTCAACGGCCTTGATGTTGTGCTCAAGCTCCTGCTGTACGCGGTCGCCAAAGCGGTCGGTCACACGGCCCTTATACTCGTTGAAGGCCTTATCCAGAGCGATGTAGGCGGCAGTCAGGCTGGCGTTACGCTTGGTCATGATGTGGTGCGAGCCGAACATACAGCCGAGTGCAACCGTGCCCATGGTTACTGCAGGTGCATAGATTTTCGCCAGCTTCAGACCGGTCTGCACATAGGCCGTGGTCAGGTCCTTCTTGTAATCGTTCTCGGTGTAGGCAGCGCCTTCCTTCAGGATCATTTCACCGCTATCGACCTTTTCCTTGGTCTCATGGATGGCCTTCACCATCTCGTTATGATTCTCCAGAATATCCTGAGCCTTCACAGTCGCCTTGCAGGCAGAGACGGTCGCTGCTACGCCCACAATAGCAGCACCAAAGATCATGATGGTAGGGCTTGCTTTCTTCAGCTTATAGCCATACTTCGAGGCAGTCCGGGTCACAGTTGCCATGAACTCGTCGGTTTTCACGTTTTTCAGAAACTTCATAAAATATCAGTCCTTTCTATCAGCGCAGCGGTACAGTGTGCGGCAGAACCAGTCGGAATCCGCCGGGGATGCCTTTGATGAATGCATCGTCGAGGTTGTACCAACCATAATTGTAGTCGGTCGAATCGTTGGTCACGCCCATCAGATCCCACAGGTCGCCCACCGAAACCTGCCGGTAGCGGTACAGTGCGTCCCTGAGACCCGCCAGAGTGTCCTCAGCATCACCCCGACTCTCGAAATCCAGATTTTGCAGACTTCTGCGTACAGGCGGCGGGTTCGGGCGATTGTTCTGGCTGCCCTGATAATAGCCATCATAGCTGTTGCGCTGCCCACGGTTGTTTCCGTAGTAATTGTTCGAGCCGCCGCGGCTGCGGTCTTCACCCAGAGTGCAATGCTGAACGCAGAGTTCAGAATGCTCCATGCACCGTTCTTGAGCATCGGCAGCAGGTAATCGGTCAGGATACGATCTTTCACCGTTTTCAGGTCTTCGGCCAGAAACTGTGATGCGATCTTCTGCATATCGCTCTGCTCTTTCACCGCCACCTTACCCTTGACGACCTTCTCAAGTTTCTTTTTCGGCTCAGTCGGTGTCTGGCCAATGCTGGACTTCGGCATGTCTACTTGTGCCATGTCTTTCCCCTTTCAAAAAACAAAAAAGTAAGAGCTGCAGATTTCTCCACAGCTCTCGCCTTACCAAACATTACTCTTCCTCATCAGAAGGTTCCTCAACAACTTCCTTATCAGCGTCCTCCGTCTTTTCGGGAACGGCCTCCTCGGTGATCGTCCAAGGTGCACGCAGATGGATCTTCTTCTTGGTCTTCGGCTTATCATTCCGCCTGGCTTGTTCTTTTTGCTCTTCAGATGTTGATACCGCCCATAATGGCAGCACCAGCAATCACAGCCACACCAAGCACAAGCTTCGGATCGATGCCCGAAGTCTCCTCGTTTTCGATCATCTGAACGTTCTCCTCCGGAACAACCTCCACAGAGTTCTCATTCTCCATGACAGTAGTCTCGTTCATGTTATTCATTTCGTCCATTTTTGTTACCTCTTTCTTAAATATAAAGTTTTGTAATGTTGGAGTTTTACCTCCATAAAGCAAGGTGAATTTTTCGCGTCTGTTCTGGGCATTGAAAAAAATCAATAGCCCAGCCACTTGGGCGGTGTACGGTAGTCCAGTACAAGACACGGCATTCCGTCTTCATCAAGTTTGGAAGCATAGAACGTTTCCACTTCCATGGTCGTGTCGGTATCCCACCCAAGCAGATCGCCGTTTCGGTTATGTTCCATGCCCAGATAGTCGAACAGGTCGTTTTCGGTCACACGGAAATCGCTGAGCAGTTGCTTGTTGACCCCGTTGATAGCCCGTTCAATGGCATTTCGTGTGGTCCAAAAGTAGTTCCCGCTCAGGCTTTCCCAGCATTTCACTCGCTGGTCATAGGAAATATCATCCGTTTTGACCCCTTTTGCATTCGGGATCACAGCCGGCTCCGGACTCTTTGCCATCTTATCCAGAGCAACAGCCTCACGGATCTCCTGTTCCTTCTCTGCACCAATGGTCTCAACGACTTTATTCTGGTAGGTTCGCAGAGCCGTTTCCGAGAGCGTGCACGCTGCAGCCAGCGCGGCGTTCTGCTGGCTCTTCACCTTCAGCGCACCGATCGTGCACGCGGTTGAAAGGCCCATGCTCACGACCGTCGGAATGTATACCGGGCCAGCCGTTTTGACAATGGTCTTCGCATCCAGCTTTTCGACACCGAGCTCTGCCTTCTTTTCCTCCAACAGAATCATCGCCTTCGGAGTTGCCTCGATGGCGAAGCCTACAGCCATGACGCCTGCACCAATGGCAAAGCCCGCCATGATCTTGGGTGCATTGCGATTCAGCATCTGCCGACTCGCTTTTGCAAATGATTTCAGGTTCATTTTTCATACCTCCGTAAAATATAAAAAAGAAAGAGCCTACGATTTCTCGTAAGCCCTCGCTTTCGTCAGATGTGTCCAGTTCGTTTCAAATTCTCGAAGCGAATCGTTTCCTCACGGTCACATTCACGCTCGATCTGGATACAGTACCAGATGTATTCCACCAGTCTGATCGGCTGCATCAACACGTATCGTACTGTAGCATACAGCACACGTACCATGTTGATGGCCAGATCTACCAGCAGATTTACCATCAGGCTGTCCATTTGTTCGTAAAAATTGTAATCGTACATAAATATCATTCTCCTTTACTTTGTTCAAATTGGATTTCTCTTCCATAAAGGAGCCTGTATTTTTCGCGTTTTACTGGTTCTTTTCCGCCAGCTGCCGCCGTACTTCTTCCTGTACCATATCCTGCAGGTCTTCCTCGGTCTTTTTATCCTCGATCAGGTCATGACCAAAGCCCATGATTGCGCTTGCTGCCAGCATTGCCACAGATGCAACTTTCCACCAGTTAATGTTCTTCATAAATGTCAAACTCCTTTATAATCCAAATGCCGTTTCATAACATCATAATCCAGAAATTCTTTAATGGGTTCCTGAAATGCTTCTACATAGTAGACTTCCAGTCCATCATCGGTCGTCTGCTTATAATAGTTGAAGTCAATCCAGTAATACTCCCACTCATTGGTGAGGTATTCTGCGCACCACCCCAGTGTATCCCCTTCTGGCGTGAAGTCCAACCCCGGCAGATAGGAAGTGAAATCGTTCATTGACAATTCGCCGTTTAATGCAAAATACCGATTTGCATTGTAAAAAGCGTCCGTCAATTCGATCTCGGTGGCATGAAAATATCTTTTTGAGATAGGCTCGTAGCAGAGCAGCTTCTCCTCTTCCATCTTTTCACGGACTTCCGGAAGCTTTTCTTCTTTGATTTGATCGTGAATCTCGGCTTCTTTTTCGATACCAAAATTCTCAATCACTTTCTGCCGATACTCCTGATAGGCCTTTCCAAGTGCCATGTAGCCAGCGGTCAGGCTCGCAATCTGCTTTTTGTTCAGCGCATTGGAGCTCAGAATGCACGCAATGGTGCCTCCGCCCAGAATCACTGCTGGTACGTAGGCTTTCCAGCATATCAGAACGATTTGTTTCTTTGTCGGTGGCTCCTCCACAATGCCCTGCTCATCTTCGTTGTATGTTCGCAGCGCTTCATCCACTGCGAGCAGATGCTTTGCCTTCGTCGTTGCCCGCCCGGTCTCGATGGCCGTTGCTACCACACCTACAGATGCCGCCACAGCCAGAATGGTTCCGCCGTGCTTGCGTAGGAATCTAGTGCATGTTTTCGTAAGTTTCATCTTTCAATCTCCATTTTGAAAAATAAAAGAGCCCACGATTTCTCGTAAGCTCCGCTTTCGATTAGCGCTTCAGATATTCTTCGGCATTTTTCATGCCAGCGAGTTCTCCAACGTGCACCAACCAGCGTGTGACGTTATGTGTCTCAACAAAATCTTTTGCCGCCTCGGCATTCGTTGTGACCATTGACCATTCATCTTTATCAGATGTCAAGCCATAGCCAATTCCCACGGCCATACCGGCATAAAAAATTGTGTATAAACCAAACAACGCACCACCAGCCACACATACAGTTTTAATTGCTTTCTTCATAATTCATACCTCCAAAATATAAATCTGAGACTAATCATCTCATAAAGCACACTGAAAATTTCGCGTCACAGCACTCCAGCTTTTTTCAGAATATCATTCAGCTGAGCCTTCGTTACCTCCGCATCCAGCTCCAGATGTACCCGCAGCTTCTGCTCCTTGTCCACCCAGTTCACCTGAACTTCTTTCAGCTCCACTTCTGCACCGGGTGCCTGCTTCTTCAAAGCCTTGTTGATGATCTGTGAAATGATACGGCGCATAAAACTTGACCGGATCAGCATAATGTCCTCCATAGCGTTCGACCTCCGAAATATCATTTTCAAAAAAGATAAGAGAGCGTGATCTTTCAGATTTGATTATCCATATCTCTGAATGAATTGTATTTATCAAGCCTCTCCGCCTTGTCCTTATAAGCAATCCACTTCTCGTAAGCAGCAATTGTCCCGATGACTGCTGCATACAGTCCCAGAACAATACCATTCAACTTAAAGCTGTCGCCCCAAGTAATAGGTTTCTTCATAAAGTTTTTGATAGCTTTCATCATAGTAATTTCTCCTTTCGATAAAGCCCCCTTACCTCCATAAAGCAAGCTGATTTTTTCGCGCCATGCCAAAAAGAAAGAGCCGCAGATTTCTCCACAGCTCAATTCCGGAACAAAGACAAGTTCAGTTCGTACCTTGTTTTGTCATTTCTTGCTAAGAATCGATCGCACAATCAATGTAAACAACAGCACTACAAGACCCACTCCAAGTCCGAATGCCAATGTCACAATCATGTTGCCAATCGTAATTGAATAGTTCCAAAATTTGTTTTCTTGCATAGTATTCTCCTTTGTTCATGGTCTTCGCTCCATAAAGCAAGGAGATTTTTTCGCGTTTGGACAAAATAAAAAGAGCCTACGATTTCTCGTAAACTCTCTGGTTCAAATATCATTTTGGCATTGCCGCTTCAAATTCTTCCACGCTCATGTCCACGCGCGGCGCAGCATCCTCTACCTTCAGGAGTCCATCGCGGACAAGCCCAGCCAGAATATCAATCTCGACTTTGTGCTTGGCGACTTTCTCCTGCGCTTTCTTTTGTTCACGCTCGACACGATCACGCTCCACCGGGCATTTTTTCATGCATTCGGGATAGCTCGGTTCGCCGCAGGAATTGCACATCATGCAGTGCCGTCCCAAATCCGGAATATCTTCTTCAAACTCTTTGATATAGGTCGTCCACTTGCCGTTTTTCTTCACGGGAACAATCATGTGCGATGTCACTCTCACGCTCTTCGCCTCCCTTTGTTTCATTATAGCATGGCCCGGACAAAAGCAAAAGACCATGTTTCAGATCTTTTGCCCTCCAGAGTAAGATTTAGGAAATCAACGTCTGGTAGCGGTCATTCAACTTCGCCATCTTGTCTTCGTCAGCCATAACCTTGACGTGGAACTCCATTCGGTTTTTAGCGTTTATCACACTTTCAACAACCAAACCTTTGTATCCTTCGTCGTACAGCATTCTCAGGCAAATACCGAGCTGTCTGTCGCTCTTTGCCAGAAGGTATTCCATAACTCTCACCTCCTTCATAATAGAGCAAGTTTTTCTCGCGTCTACGATTTCGAGGACTTGCACTTTTTCCCTTCTCTCCGTATCGCTTTTCCGTAATATTCGATTTCAGAAACCGGAATGCTGTCATTCCTAAGAAAAATTCGCCACCCTCTTTGAATAAGCGTGCATGAAAGCTTCTCGTTATCGATGTATTTTTTGAACGCATCAACGATATTGTCAAAGTTTCGCATTTCTTCCGAATCAAAGATTAGCTCTTGCACATACCAGCCGTACAAAAAGAAGTCCTTGATAATATCTTCAACCATTTGCATGTCAACGGTTCGATCCGGGCGTTTTGGCGCTTTAAGAGCAGTGTTAACTTCTTTTGACAAAATCACTCTGAGTTTCATCGTCCAACCTCCATTTTAAAAAGAAAGAGCCGCAGATTTCTCCACGGCTCCTGCCTTCGAGTTACTCTTTGTCAGTCCATTTGGCTTTTGTTTCATCGTAAGCCTTGTAAATAGCAGCCCGGCCTTCTGTATCATCATCTTTGGTCAGAAGCCATATAGTTCCGCGCATGTGAGTGGCATAGCTCACTGCAGAAAGAATCAATCCCACTGCAGTAAAAGCCACACCAGCTGCGCCAGCACGGTTCATACGGATAATCCTTGACTTATTCGACACACCAAGGGCCGTGCAATTTACTTCGTTTTTACGTTTCATAGTTCATACCTCCAAAATATAAATGTTAAGACGTAACTCGTCTCATAAAGCACTCTGTAAAATCCGCGTCCTAAATCGTGCTTCTGTCAAACACGGTCTCCCAGCGCTCTTTTTTCAGGGGCTTCATCCGCAGCGCCCACATGATCTGCCGCACGGTCACGGTAGGATATTCTCCGTTTTGATTTTTTCGTTTGGCATGGCTGTCAAAATATTCCTTGAACCCGTCATGCAGGTAAATTTTATCGGTCAGCCATGGGTCTATGGCGCTCCAGTAGGTCGCTTTGCTTTTCTCATTGTAGCGCTGCTGGATCACGCACAGGCCCTTGCTACGCTCTTTATACAAGGTGCATACCCGGTACACAGGATGGTTGCAGCGGTAGACGCTCCCATAGTAATTCGTCCACTCCTGCGGCTGAGCGTTATCGTGGTATCGCATAAAAAATAAAGAGAGTCCGCAGCTTTCGCCACGAACCCTCCTCGGTTCCTCCTTTTTAATCTTTTTCCGTAAAGCCTCTCTTCAGCTCATGTACTCCCTCGCCGATTGCTCTCGACAGCTGGGTTACACCGCCTGCCTCGCAGATCGACCAGTACACGGTCATACCAATCGTGCCTGCAAACGTCAGCGCCTTCATGCCGATCTTTGCCCAGTCAAGTCTGCGCGCCTTCTCCGCTTTTTCCTGATCGAGTTCCAGTTCGTGCACTTTCCGCACGGCCTCGTCCTCTTTCAGCTGTTTTTCGTTTTCCTGCGCTTCATCCTTGAGCTGCATATCGTACAGCTTCAACGCCATGTTTGCAGCCGTATTGTACTCTTCCGTACCCGGCTTCAGATCCTTAAGACTTTCCAGCGATTTCTTCGCCGCGTCTTTCAGCAATTCTTTGTTTTCGTAGTTTTCCATTTTGAAAAATCTCCTTTACAAAATATCATTCTGGAGTCTCCTCCATAGAACACCACGTTATTTTCGCGTCCGGATCATTTTGATGTTCAGCATCACCCGCTCTTTCCCTGCCAGAGTTTCCGGACTTTTCGCAAGGTCCAGGAACATGTAATGGTCTGCATCCTCGTCACCGGGTGCGATCACAAGGTCGCCTACACACCTCTGGCCTTCGCTCAGGTTGAAACCAATGGCGATACCCAGCACCAGCCCAAGTGCAGCAATGCAGATGAAAACGATCAGAAACAGTTTTGCGTCCATTTTGTAATTCTCCTTTTTAATAATATAGTAGAGGAACCCGTCCCCTGCGTGCGGAAAAAAGAGCCTACGATTTCTCGTAAGCTCCATTTCGCCTCAGATGTCATTGCGAATCAGGAAAAGTTCATTGCGGTTGCAAGTAACACGCACGATTCCTCCTGCCCGCACCAGCGCGATCGCGTTCCGGTAAGCACAGCGTGCCGTCTCAGCATTCTTATACTCGCGTGTATCGACATACATCACTTTCGAGCTGCTTTCGATGAACACGCGGATCTTATCCATAGCGTTCACGTACCCGCGGTCATAATTCGTCTTTACTCGTTTTGTCCATAATAGCATTTCTCCTTTCGTTCTTCGGAAGACATCCTTCCATAAAGGACAATGCGTTTTTCGCGCCAACATTCTATTCTAGAATAGAAAAAAGAAAGAGAATGGGATTCGGACCCACGACCTCTGCAATCAAGCAGCGCTCTGCCAACTGAGCTATCTCCTTCCATAAGGGAGGCTGTATTTTTCGCGCCTGCACCGAAACGTCAAAGAAAAGAGCGCATGTTTCCATACGCCCGTTTTCCGGTCAGAATATCCATTAGCGGATACCACACCGAACCTCGTTCAGCATGAGGAGTTCTTCCCCTTCGTTCCAGCCCGCATACGGATCGCTCAGCGACTCGTTCATAGCGGTCAGAACACAGTTCATCATTTCCTCAAAACCTTTAATAACATTCTTCAGCATAGTAAAATACCTCCTAAATTTGTTCATTTCTTTCCATAAAGGAGGCTGTATTTTTCGCGTCAGAAAAAGGAAACGCCATGATTTCTCATAGCTTCATGCTGGTTACATCCTCCGTCAGCATTAACGGCGGGAATTTCTAAACTTCCGCATCCACCCGTAGGCTTCCCATTTATTTTCCTTCCATAAAGCACCATGCATTTTTCGCGTCTGCGTAAAAAAATAAGAGCCTACGGTTTCCCATAAGCTCCATTTTGATTTTCAGTGTTTCTTCTTTGTTCTCTGTTTCACCTCTTCCGTCTTTGCCCCTACCAGGCCAATACATTTGACCAGCAGTACAACGATCAAAATTGCAACGATCAAACTAAACATTGTTCATACCACCTTTCTCATAAAGGCGGCTGATTTTTTCGCGTCACTGCCGTTCCTTGCTCAGGAGCCAGAAGAAATATCTGTAATATTCGTAGTACATTTCCCGGCAGCAGGGGCACCCTTGCGCCTGCAGCTTCTCAAAGCCTATCCTTCCGTCACGCCTTTCAATATAAAAGGAGCCAACGTCGGGTCCAGCTTTTCAATGCAGCGGTCAACAATTGCGATTTGACCGGAATAATATAATCTCGCGATGGCCTGCCGCTCTGTCGGGCTTTCCGGCGGCCTGCCCTTGATGATGCCCGGAATACCACGCGGTTCGGTGTTCCAACCGTCCAGTAAAACCAGTGCCTTTTTCCAGTCCGGGTATTGCAGGCAGAAGTGCTTCAGTTCGTAGTAACGATGTTTCGGGATGTGGCAGGGGTTTTTGGCAGACAGCTGCGCGCGTTCTCTTTTCATTCTTCACCCCTCCATTCGTAGCCTGTCTGCTCGAAAAGAAGCTTCGGCGAAATATAATAATTGATTCTCCCGTATTTTGAGCTCATTTCCTTGAGATCGGTCACGCGCCTGCCGTTTCTCGTGGCCTCCCCAATCGGCAGCCATCCGGCAATGATACCAGCTCTCACCCATGCCGGATCACGTCCGTAGACCTTTGCTGCCACCCTCACCGGAACAGCACCCAATTTTAACCTAGCTTTGTCCATACTATCGTACTCCTTTTATGTTACTCTAAGCGCATCCAGATACGTCTTAGGCATGAAAAGATAATAATGGCAAAACCGGTCGACTGCGTGCCGTATTTTATTTAGTTTGCGGCGCAGCATTGACAAGTCTGTGGGAATCGTTTAACCTAGAATGACTCACAATAGAAAAAAGCCCGGTCATCCGAGCTTTTTCATTTGGAATTATTCGATTCTGTAAAAATTAAAGGAGGTTCTTATGCTAAAACCCTGTCCAGAATGCGAAATGCAAGTAAGTGACAAAGCGCCCATATGCCTCATTGCGGCTTTCCGCTGCATTCCGGCCTCGTCAGTACAGTTCGCAAGTCCCGTAGCGTCACGCCAGACTTCCAAACGGTTTCGGTCAAATCACCGAGCTGCGCGGGCGCAATCTTCGTAAGCCTTTTCGTGTAATGGTCACCGTAGGAGTCAACCCTGAGGGAAAACCCATCGTCAAGCTCCTGCAGCCTGTCGCCTATTTCAAAACCTATAACGATGCTTATAAAGCCCTCATGGAATATAACAAGTGCCCCTACGACCTGACGCAGATCCTAACCATGCAGGAGCTTTACGAGCGCTGGATCGACGAATACACCAAAAAAGTATGCAGTGGAAATATCACCTCGACCAATAGCGCATGGAAGTACGCAAACGACTTGTACGATATGCCGGTGCGCACTGTTAGAATCCCTCATATCAAGAATGCCTTGCTGAACGGCACCTTTGTCGACCGACGCGGAATAACGCACCACACGACCTATCACATTCAGTTGACCTTGAAAAAGATCTTCAATCAGATGTTTGATTACGCCGTCGAGTACGAAATGACCGATAAGAACTATGCGCGAATGTTCAACCTCCCCGAACCGTCTGCCGAAGAAAAGGCAACTGAAAAATATCCGCACTTCAGTTTCTCGAATCGGGAGTTGGAGATCTTGTGGGGCGCTGCCGGAACAAATATTTACATAGACATCATTTTGATCCAATGCTACTCCGGTTGGCGTGCCTCAGAGCTCATAAAGCTGGAGCTCTCCAATGTAAGCCTCGAGGAGCAAACCTTCCGAGGTGGTTCAAAAACTAACGCCGGAAAAGACCGAATCGTTCCCATCCACCACCTCATCTACCCGCTTGTCGAGAAGCACTATCGCGAAGCCGAAAGGCTCAAATCTCCACGGCTGTTCAGTATTCAAACCTTCGTAGAAGGCGACTTCAGTTTTATTTACTACGAATTATATGCCCGTCAGTTCAAGGTCGTCATCAACCGTCTTGCACTCGACTCGCGGCATCATACGCACGACTGCCGCAAAACATTCGTCACCATGGCCAAGCGCGCCAACGTCGATGAGTACGCCATAAAGCGCATTATCGGCCACCAAATTGCAGACCTTACAGAACGTGTA
>ENA-OQJX01000346-OQJX01000346.1-human-gut-metagenome-genome-assembly--contig:-NODE-346-length-27444-cov-2.974485_pt1 | contig 27444 bp, 28 predicted proteins | sample MGYA00242615_ERZ504782 | MGnify/ENA primary metagenome ERZ504782 (study PRJEB26092, sample SAMD00036354) | human gut metagenome | host: Homo sapiens | study: EMG produced TPA metagenomics assembly of... | reverse complement strand
TGTGAAAAACCAAGAGGATAGTCAAACAGAGCAGAATATATAACATAAAAAAAGGCTATCTTATCCCAGACAGCCAATCTTTGTTAACCTTAAATCTAATACTATGAAAAACACACTACAAAGATACGAGCTTTTCGGTTATCTCCAAATTTTCAGGTCAAAGCAGTGTATCTTATAACATGGTTTAATAGAAACAACCAATCCGTTAACATTTAACATAAATCAATTGGATATTAACGAATATCCGCTCAATGAAACCAAACTGTTTTCATTTCGTTATCTCACCATAAAACAAACCTTTCCTATACCTTAATTGTTCATTATATAAACGAATTTCACATGATATGAGCACCAAAGAACAATACTGGAAATATTCCCTCATCGTCATCATCCTATTTATGGGGATCATCATCTTCCGACAAATCACTCCATTCCTGGGAGGATTATTGGGAGCACTCACTATTTATATTCTTGTACGCGGACAGATGAGATATCTGGTAGAAAAACGAAAGCTAAAACGTAGCCTAAGTGCTTTACTGATTACCGCAGAAACTATTTTTGTCTTCCTTATTCCTTTGGGACTGACCGTCTGGATGGTAGTAAATAAACTACAAGATATCAATCTGGACCCACAAACGTATATCGCACCGATCCAACAAGTAGCCGAATTTATCAAAGAGAAAACAGGATATGATGTATTAGGAAAAGATACATTGACATTCATTGTCTCCATACTTCCCCGTATCGGACAAATCATAATGGAGAGTATCAGCAGTCTCGCCATCAACCTGTTCGTCATGATCTTTGTACTTTATTTCATGTTGATCGGAGGGAAAAAAATGGAAGCATACGTCAACGATATTCTGCCATTTAACGAGACCAATACTCAAGAAGTGATCCACGAAATCAATATGATTGTTCGTTCCAATGCCATCGGTATTCCCTTGCTGGCTATCATTCAGGGAGGAGTAGCATGATCGGTTATCTCCTTTTCGGAGCACCCAACATATTGATGCTGGGATTTCTGACCTGCTTTGCAACCATTATTCCGATGGTAGGCACCGCACTGGTATGGTTTCCCGTAGCCGCTTACCTTGCCATAAGCGGAGACTGGTTTAATGCCATCGGAATTGCTGCTTATGGAGCCATCGTCGTATCACAGTCAGATAACCTGATCCGGTTTATTCTCCAAAAGAAAATGGCAGATACACATCCGCTTATCACCATTTTCGGAGTAGTCATCGGTCTGCCGTTATTTGGGTTCATGGGAGTGATCTTCGGCCCGTTATTGCTTTCGCTATTCTTTCTTTTTGTAGATATGTTTAAAAAAGAATATCTGGACTTACGAAATAACCTCCCGTCGAGATGACGGAACTACCGAAAAATTGTGTACTTTTGCCGTTGTAAAAACGACACTAAAATTTGATGGAAACATTTACATTCAATACTGTCGAACTGATTCTTTTATCAGCGGCAGGTATTCTTTTTATCATTCAGCTCATCTATTATTTTGGCCTGTACAATCGGATACATGCCCATAATAAGGCTGTACGCAAAGAAGAGGTACATTTTTCACGAGAACTGCCTCCACTTTCCGTAATTCTCTGCGCACGCAATGAGGCTGAAAACCTGCGTAAAATCCTGCCAGCCATTCTGGAACAGGATTATCCGCAATTCGAGGTGATTGTCATCAACGATGCTTCCACAGATGAAACCGAGGATATACTGGGAATGATGGAAGAAAAATATCCTCATCTTTACCATAGTTTTACCCCTGAAAGCGCACGCTATATCAGTCATAAAAACTGGCCCTGACATTAGGCATTAAAGCCAGTAAACATGATTGGCTGGTATTTACAGAAACAAACTGTATGCCGGCAAGTAACCAATGGTTAAAGTTAATGGCACGCAACTTTACTCCGCAGACTCAAATCGTATTGGGATATAGCGGCTATGACCGTACAAAAGGATGGTTGCACAAACGTACCGCATTTGATACCCTCTTCCAATCCTTGCGTTATCTGGGATTCGCTTTAGCCGGAAAACCATATATGGGTATCGGACGTAACTTAGCTTACCGGAAAGAGTTGTTTTTCCAACAGAAAGGATTCTCCAAATACCTGAACCTGCAACGTGGAGAGGATGACCTATTCATCAACCAGTTGGCAACTCCTTCAAATACCCGCGTCGAAACAGACATCAACGCCACCACACGGATAAATCCTGTGTACCGATACAAAGAATGGAAAGAGGAAAAAATAAGCTATATGGCGACCGCAAGATATTATCAGGGAATACAACGATACCTTTTGGGATTTGAGACTTTCTCCCGTCTGTTATTCTATGTTTCCTGTATAGCAGGCATCGCATCCGGCGTCCTCAATTCTCATTGGTTAGTCGCAGGCATCGCACTGTTAATCTGGTTACTACGCTTCATCATGCAAATTGTCGTTATTAACCAAACAGCCAAAGAAATGGGAGGAAACCGGAAATACTATTTCTCATTACCGCTATTCGACCTTCTCCAACCTATACAGTCGCTGAATTTCAAGATTTGCCGATTCTTTCGAGGAAAAGGAGATTTCATGAGAAGATGAATTCATGGAATCAACCGTTGCATATAAATAGCATCCGAACCATCATGATAATAGCATGGCTTTATTCCTGCCGGAATAAAGCCATTTTCATATATAGCGCAATAGCGGCAGCGTTCGTCACCTTCACTTCCAAAGTAATTTTAGCAGCCTTACATTCGTTAGCTGTCCGAATCGTTTGGTCCATCAATGCTTGTCCCAATCCTTTCCCTCTGAAATCCGGATGGACAGCTATCGAATATATCCTTAAATAATGAGTTCCACCATGGAATAATAAGGAGACATAAGCGATTACCCTATCCCCTTCCATCATTACATAGAAAGTTCCTTTCGAGCGGCTTATCAGATAAGCAAACTGTTCTTTCGAAAAGCTATCTTCCCGAAAACATTCCCATTCTATTTCCAAAATAGCAGGAATATCACTTTGCTGTGCTTTACGAACAAATAAACCCGTCTCCATCATCAATAATGTTTCGCCTCCAAGGCCTGTTCAAAATGATTCAGTAACCGGTAATACATTTCATCACCGATAATGGCATCTTCCAGCCCATGGTCGATACTCGGATTATCATTGATCTCAATAACATAGGCTTTATCATCTACCATTTTCAGGTCGACTCCATACAATCCCTTTCCGATCAGATTCGCAGCTTTAACGGCTGTATCCAACACTACCCGAGGTACCTGATAAATAGGAATCGTATCTACCAGTCCGCAACGACTTCTGCCCGAATCATAGTGGCAGTAAATTTGCCAATGTCCTTTTGCCATATAATATTTGCAGGCATACAGCGGTACCCCATTCAACAGGCCGACACGCCAGTCAAACTCCGTAGGAGTAAATGCCTGCGCCAGTAAGATAGCCGACTTCTCAAAAAGCATCTTCAGACTTGCTTGCAGTTCTTCCTCATTCGAAACCTTTTTCATGCCAATGGAATAAGACCCATCCGGTATCTTCAGAATAAAAGGAGCCCCCACCTGTTCGCTGATCTGCTCAAACGAATGATCGTTTGACTGAAAAATCAGCGTTGACTTAGGAGCAGAAATTTTTTCCTTTTCAAAAAGTTCTTTCAGGTATACTTTGTTCGTACACCGGATGATGGAAAGCGGATCGTCAATAACGGCCATTCCGTTTTGTGCAGCCAATTGCGACAAATGGAATGTATAATGATTCAATGATGTTGTAGTACGAATGAACAAGGCATCAAATTCGAGCAAACGGATGGCGTCATCTTCCGTAATCATTTCCACATGAATATTCATCTTCTTGGCAACTTCTGCCAATTTATGCAAGGCACCTTTGTTGCTGGGCGGAAATTTTTCCTGTGGATCAACCAATACAGCTAAACTATAACGGGAAGCTTTCGCCGACTTAGGCGCACGCCATATTTTCTTATTAAAGTTATCCAATGTGTTGGCAAAGAAATCCTGCTCTTCATCATTGAGCCGATTCAGAGGAAGAAATTGAATACTTTCGATCTGATTTCTGGGATGAGTATTCAAAGCCACCCTCAATAATGGGCAAGGGTAATTCTCAAAAATAAATCGTGCAATCCGCTCCAGACCTTTCTCTCTACATTTGCCAAAGTAAATGTTCAGATACCAAATGTCGTCTTTGACATTGTTCTTCTGTATCCACTGGTAACAGAGGGCTTGCAGACTACGATCCATCCGAACACCCGTCCCGGTCTCCAACTTGTTGATTATATCAACATCCGGAATGACTTTCTGTCCTCTCGTTTGGGCTAACAATGAACAGTAATACCCTTCAGAGTTATAACTGTAATCATCGCTAAGATTAATAACTAACTTCCGGTCTTTTTCTACCGGCTTGTTTTTCAGATAGTCGGAAACAGTCAGGACACTACTTGTCTCGTAATACGGTTTCCAGTCATCCAGATTATCCAACAGGATTAACACATTATTCATAATGGTTAAAAATTAAACCTACAAGAGGATATTAAGTAAATTGGGCGCAAATATAGACATATTATTCACTCCACATCACGCAACAGACTAAATTATTTATGCAGTAGAAAACGGTAGATAAAAAGAGGATTATTCGTATCTCATGGAGCTTGCCGGATTGATCTTGGTAATCAAAAATGAAGGACCAATCAACAATCAATACAGAAGCAAACAAAGTACCCAAATTAATCAAGATAAAAAGTAAAACATTAAAAGATACCGGGACAGTATCTACGTAATAAGTCTCCGGATCAAGTTTGAAGAGTCCGAATTGAGATTGAAGAATACAGAATGCCAAACCAATAGCATTGCCCCATAGCATACCTTTGCCAATCAGAAAGACTGCAAACCAAAGAAAGGTTCTGCGAATCGTGAAATTATTGGCTCCTAATGCTTTTAAAATCCCAATCATATTGGTGCGTTCGATGATAATAATCAGTAAACCGGAAATCATGGTGAAGCCGGCAACTCCTATCATCAAAATCAGAATCACCCATACGTTCAAATCCAATAAATCAAGCCAGGCAAAGATTTGAGGATTCAGTTGTTCGATGTTACGCACATAATACACACCTCCCAGGTCATCTTGCCTGTTGTCAATATCAGTTGCGATCTCATAGGTTATATCTTCCAGTTTATCATAATCTTTCACCTGTAATTCCACACCGGTCACCTGTTCCGGTTGCCAACCGTTCAAGCGATTCACCAGATTAAGATCCGTCAGTAAAAAGAGGTTGTCGTATTCGGAGAAGTTCGTCTGATAAATTCCGGCAATCGTCAGGCGACGAGCGCGAATATCATCCTGTATATAATAGGTATATATCTTATCTCCCAGTTTCAACTTCATTTTAGTTGCCAACGCTTTCGAGATAAGCACTTGATTGGTAGATACAGAATCACTGAAAACAGGAATCTCCCCTTCTACCAAATACTCTTTTATAAAATGGGGGTCGAACTCCGGACCTACCCCTTTTAACACCATTCCCTGAAAAGCGTCATCGGTCTTAATCATACCCGGTTTGGTAGAGAAACGCTGCACATGGCTTATCTCCGGATAATCAGCAAGAGCAGTCATCATACTGTCTCCTACCACAATCGGATGAGTTTCGTAAGAACTGACCGCATCCAGATTAGTTATCTGAATATGTGACCCGAATCCTATGACTTTATTTCTCACCTCACTTTTAAACCCGATAACTACCGCCACCGCAATAATCATCACAGCCAAACCAATAGCAATACCCGCCATGGCAATGAGGACCGCAGGACGTGACACCTGCTTTCCGCCATCGCTTTCACGATAGATACGCCGAGCTATGAAAAGTGATAGAGACATTGGGTTAAGTATTAAGTATAAAGTATTAAGTATTAGACATAAAGTATTAGGCAATTATACACACGAGCAAACACACAAGAAGCTACGGTTAATACTTAATACCTAATACTTAATACTTAAATTTCATTCTGTTCTTCCCGGATATGCTTCCAAGGCCTTCTGCAAGACAAAAAGCGCACGGTTAAATCTTCTTTCTTCAATACGTAAGCAATACGAACTTCATTAATGCCGGAACCCGGAGTGGTATAGAAACCGGAAGCCGGAGCCATGAATACCGTCTGACCTTCATATTCAAAATCAGAGAGGCACCATGCACAGAACTTGTCGGAATCATCTACCGGGAGTTTCGCTACTGTATAGAAAGCGCCCATCGGGATGGGTGAATAAACACCGGGAATACGGTTCAAACCGTCAATCAAGCATTTACGACGTTCTACATATTCATCATACGTTTCACGAGAATACTCTTCCGGAGCATCCAAAGAGGCCTCTGCAGCAATCTGTCCGATCAATGGAGGACTCAAACGAGCCTGGCAGAACTTCATGACAGCATCGCGTATCTCCTTGTTTTTGGTTATCAACGCACCAATACGAATACCACATTCTGAATAACGTTTGGATACGGAGTCAATTAATACCACATTATTCTCAATACCTTCCAAATGGCAGGCAGAGATGTAAGGAGAACCGGTATATATAAATTCACGATATACTTCATCGGAGAAAAGGAACAAATCGTACTTCTTTACAAGGTCACGAATCTGATTCATTTCACGACGGGTATACAAATAACCGGTAGGATTGTTGGGATTACAAATAAGAATCGCTTTGGTACGCTCATTAATCAGTTCTTCAAACTTCTCTACTTTCGGAAGGGAAAAGCCCTCTTCAATGGTCGTAGCAATGGTGCGAATCTTTGCTCCGGCAGAGATTGCAAATGCCATATAGTTAGCATAAGCCGGTTCCGGAACGATTATTTCATCTCCCGGATTCAGGCAGGAAAGGAAGGAAAAAAGTACGGCTTCCGAACCTCCTGATGTAATGATTATATCGTCTGCTGTAAGGTTGATATTGAATTTCGCATAATATCCTACTAATTTCTCGCGATAGCTACGATAACCGGCACTTGGACTATACTCCAATACCTTCCGGTCAATATTGCGTATCGCGTCAATCGCGGCCTGAGGAGTGGGCAGATCAGGCTGTCCGATGTTCAGGTGAAACACATGGACTCCACGTTGCTTGGCAGCGTCTGCCAAAGGAGCCAGCTTTCTGATAGGAGATGCAGGCATCTCGTTTCCGCGAATGGATATGGTTGGCATAATTTTAACTACAAATTACTTAATTACTATTTACTTTTTCTACTTGGAGCTGCAAATGTACGCAATAATTTGAATACAGAGACATAAAAACTTTAAAAACCTTAGCAAGGTTAAATCGTTATGGTAATTTGAAAAGAAAGCTATACATTTGTCATACGGAAAACTTAAAACAATATCATAATGACCATACACCTTATCTCATTTGCTTCAATCCTTCACAAACAAGTCTCGCTACGTAGCTCACACGAAGCTATTTTAAGCGAAATTGAAAAATATTATACCGTAAAGCTCGTCGATTATCAAGATATGGACAAGCTTAGTAGTGATGATTTCAAAATTATTTTTATCGCTACCGGTGGGGTGGAAAGACTGGTCATACAGCAATTCGAAAACCTCCCCCGCCCTGCCATTTTACTGGCAGACGGCATGCAGAACTCTCTTGCTGCCGCATTGGAAATCTCCACATGGTTACGGGGACGTGGAATGAAGAGCGAAATACTACATGGCGAATTACCTGCTATCATCCTGCGTATTCATACACTTTATAATAATTTCCGTGCACAACGTTCCTTATTCGGCAAACGTATCGGAGTCATCGGAACTCCTTCTTCCTGGTTAGTTGCCAGTAACGTAGACTACCTGTTGGCAAAACGTCGTTGGGGAATTGAATATGTAGATATTCCATTGGAACGGATTTATGAACAATTTCAACAAATAACGGATGATCAAGTCGGAGCGTCATGTGCGGCTGTAGCATCGCAAGCTCTTGCCTGCCGCGAAGGAACTCCCGAAGATTTAATCAAATCCATGAGGCTGTACCGGGCTATTAAAAAGGTGTGTCAGGAAGAAAATCTGGAAGCACTGACATTGAGCTGCTTTAAATTGATTGAACAAATCGACACTACCGGATGCGTGGCATTATCTTTATTGAATGATGACGGGATAATAGCAGGTTGCGAAGGCGATCTTCAATCTGTATTTACGCTATTAGCAGTGAAAGCGCTTACGGGCAAGGACGGATTTATGGCAAATCCTTCCATGATTAATTCCCGTACGAACGAGCTGATATTAGCACACTGCACCATAGGACTCAAACAAACGGAGAGATACATTATCCGCAATCATTTTGAAACAGAAAAAGGAATTGCCATACAAGGGTTACTTCCAACAGGAGACGTAACGATTATAAAATGCGGCGGTGAATGTCTGGACGAATATTACTTATCTACTGGAACATTGACTGAAAATACCAATTATATTAATATGTGCCGCACGCAAGTACGCATCCGCATGAATACTCCAGCCGAGTATTTTCTGAAGAATCCATTGGGAAATCATCATATTATGCTTCATGGTAACTATGAAGATACATTGAACGAGTTTTTCCAGGCAAATGCTTGCAAAAGAACTGAATAACATCTCAAAACATCCTTAAAGAAAGCGCCTCCTTAATAAACAAAATAAATTACCAGTTTATTAAGGAGGCACTTTGGAGATTGACTAAATTCTATTTCTTTATTCTATTTCTCTTTCTTCCCATTTTCCGTTATGCCACTCTGCAACTGAAGTAAAGCCTGTCTTCTTCAAAGCAGCTAATGCTTCGGAGCGTCCATTATTAATCCGTTCCGGATAATGCGCATCACTGTTTACCTGTACTCTGATACCCAGTTCTTTCAGGAATGAAAAATATCGTTTATTGGGATAGAATGTTCCTAAATCGTGATAAGATTTAGTGTTTATTTCAACGATATAGCCATATTCGGCAATGGCGGTGAAATATTTGCGAACCAACGCATCATACCACGGTTCATCCAATAATCCCGGACGATAACAGGAAGCATTATAATGCATCTTGTCAGCATGACCGACAATATCAAATCCTCCCAATTCTACCATACGAAGCAGATTCTTATAGTAAAGACGGACTACATAATCCAAGTCACCATCGAAGTGCTTGTCTATCAATTGACGGAAAAGATCTGCCGGAGTATCAATATCTACGATTTTTCCTTCCGGGGAGTACAACATATGTACGGAACCTATCCGGTAATCAAGTGGTAGTTTTTGAAAACAAGGTAAAGAAGGATTGCTTTCTTCGTTCAGGTAATCTATTTCAAGACCAATGGCAAGCTCTATTTTATCTGCATATTTCTTCTTCAGACGGGAAAATTCGGAAAGGTAATCATCCATTCTATCCCACTCCATCGTCCATGCAGTAGAAAACGGCAGTGGAGCATGGGAAGAAATGCCATAGGAAGTAAATCCTTCGCTAATAGCAAAACGAATAAAATCTTCCATATTGGCGCGTCCGTCACAATACAGACAGTGGCTATGATAATTGGTTAGGTTTGTCATACAAGGTTATATGTTGTCCGGGATATATTATCAAAGTTATTATCATTATCAGGCTATTCTAGTGATACAATGACACAAATCAGCCTTCTATTTCACTAAGTTCCAGCCATCGCATTGTTTTCTCATCAATCAGGTCATTGACTTCAGGCAAACGTTTCGATTTCTCTGTCAATTCGTCAACAGAAAGGGTACCACTACATAAGAGTTCTTCAATCTGTGCTTTTTCTGTTTCTAATTCTGCTATCTCCTTTTCCAATTGCTCGAACTCTCGTTTTTCCTTGAAACTCATCTTCCGTTTGTCATTCAGGCGGACACGGGCGGTCTTTTCTTCCTGCGGCTTTTCAGCTTCTTTCTCCTTTTGAGCTTTCGCGTCTTTCCAGTCACGATAGTCACTGTAGTTTCCGGGAAAGTCGCGAATATCTCCCTGTCCATTGAATACCATCAAATGGTCTACTACCTTATCCATAAAGTAGCGGTCATGAGAAACAACAATCACACAACCTTTGAAATTTTGAAGATATTCTTCAAGCACGTTCAGAGTGATAATATCGAGGTCGTTGGTAGGTTCGTCAAGCACCAGGAAGTTAGGGTTACGCATCAGGATGGTACACAGATAAAGACGACGACGCTCGCCCCCGCTCAACTTATAGACATAGCTATGTTGCGTTTCGGGAGTAAACAGAAAATGCTGTAAGAATTGCGAAGCAGTCAGTTTCTTTCCATTACCCAGTTCAATCACTTCGGCAATATCCTGCACTACATCAATAACCTTCATTTGTTCATCGAACTGAAGGCCATCCTGCGAGTAATAGCCGAAACGAACAGTTTCACCAACATCCACCGTTCCACTGTCAGGCGCAACCTGCCCCATTAATATCTTGATAAAAGTAGATTTACCTGTCCCGTTATTTCCCACAATGCCCATCTTTTCATAGCGGGCAAAGATATAAGAAAATCATCCAGTATCTTCAAGTCACCGAAGCTCTTAAACAAGTGATCGGCCTCGAATATCTTACTACCGATATAGGATGCTTTCACCTCCAGCTTCACATTATCATTGTTGAAACGTTGCTTTGCCACCTTTTCCAATTCATAAAAAGCATCTTCCCGGTAACGGGCTTTATGCCCGCGTGCCTGCGGCATCCGGCGCATCCAGTCGAGTTCCGTACGGTAAAGGTTGTTGGCACGTTCTATTTCTACACTTTTAGCTTCGATACGTTCCTGACGTTTCTCGAGATAATAACTGTAGTTACCTTTATATTGGTAGATTTGTTGATTGTCTATTTCGATAATCTCCGAACAAACACGATCAAGGAAATAACGGTCGTGCGTCACCATCAGCAAACTAAGATTGGTACGACGCAAGTAATCTTCCAGCCATTCGGTCATATCCAAGTCCAGGTGATTGGTAGGCTCATCAAGGATAAGCAGATCCGGCTCGGTAATCAACGCATTGGCTAAAGCAACGCGCTTCAACTGTCCACCGGACAGTTGCTTCACTTTTTGGTCGAAGTTGCGGATTTTGAGTTGCGAAAGAATTTGCTTGGCTTTTTGTTCATATTCCCAGGCTTTCTCCTGATCCATACGCACCAGAAGATTTTCCAATCCCGGATGACCTTCAGTCTCCATGCAACGTTCATACTCTTTTATCAGTTCCACGGTACTGTTACCGTGATGGAAACAGGCTTCAAGCACGGTCAACTCTTCGGGATACTGTGGATCTTGTTCCAGATAATCCACCCGAAGGTCACGCCGGAAAACAATGTTACCGCTATCATAACCTTCTTTTCCGGCGATTATATTCAATAAAGTAGTTTTTCCGCTGCCGTTCTTCGCTATCAATCCTACACGCTGGCCTTCAGCAATGCCAAAAGATATATTTTCAAAAAGAACCAAGTCACCGAAGGACTTGGTCAGGTTATCTATCTGTAAATAAGGTACAGCCACGTAATTTAGTAATTAGTTGGTTAGTGATTAGTGATTAATAATCACGGATTTATACTCTTCAATAATGTCGCAAGGTTCTCCAGCCTTTACTTTACTCCATGCCAGTTTCAACGGGTCGATGATACGGTCTTTATATTGTAATACAGGAGCTTCCCGGTTACCGTCAATCAACGTTTTCCATTCCATACCTTCCACTTCATTCGTCAGAATTATACAGACTGTGATGCCGATTGCCAACCATTCCTCTTTCTTTTTCGAGCCAATCTTACCGCTATTAATCACCTGCTGAAGTTTCTCCAGGTCTTCTTCTATTCCCTGAAAATCTTTTTTCAATTCCTGCTTCACGGTAGATACCACCCATTCGTACGCTTCATTAATCAAATAGATTTCAGAAAGACGGGCCGGGATCAGTTCAGCAGGATACTTCTGCCTTCTTTGCGTACCTCCAAAGTAGCGATTACATCTTCCGCCTCCTTCACAACTCCGCCTTTAGGTACAGTAAAAGAACATTCGAAAGCAATATCGTCAACTCCTGTAATCCACAAATGGGAAGTATAATAAGTCCCCTCTTCCTGAAACATTTCTTTGCTATACGCACATTCCCACGTTCCGACTTTCACCAACGAAGCCGAATCGTTCTCTTTCAGTTCCTGCCGGATGACATCTTTACCATAACCGGCTTTTCCTTTAAATGCGGATATACGAAAATTTCCCGTCCATACTTCGGGATTATAGAAAAGAAAAGAGCCTTCGCCATCTTCAAACTCATTCCAGTCTGATGGATAGTTCATAGAAAACCATGCTCCGGGAGAGATAAATTTCTTGCCTTGCATCCTTTTATATTAAAATGATTACTTGGGCAAAAATACGAATTAAAAACGAATATCATTTACCTATCGGCTGTATTTTCCTCCGCACTTCTTTAGAAATCTCCAAAACATATAATTCAACTTTCCGGAATGGATTCCTTCTTCGTTTTCCTTATACTTCTTATTAGCATACTGCTCGATTTCTCGAAAGTCAGTAACGACATCTCATTCTGCGATTTGCCTACCATTGTGGAATCCAGTTGTTCATCCGGGAAAAAATCATCCAGATCGACATCACCAATCATCGTTGTCTCCAGGAAGTTTTTATTCGTGTGCGAATTATCCGTATAGTATCCTACAAACATGTGCCCGGGTGTACGTACCAGAATAGGATCAATATTAATGGCGCGAAGCAACGACGCAAACAACACACTCCCATCCACACAATTAATCTGTGAAGATTCCAGTGCATCATCAAACGTACGGACACGCTGCGAGAAAACAACATTGCTCGAAAGGCTGGTATTGGAAACAGAACTATAACGGAATTTACGTTTCTGCAATATATTCCAAAGGGCATATACCTGCTTGTCTACCGCCCCTTTAGCCTTACTTTGATAACCGAGAAAGCGATTAACAATCCGAGTATTCAATGCTTCACGAAGCAACTGATCGATCATCGGATTCTCTTCATTGACATAAGCCGCAAAGAAAATACTGGTATCATGGAATTTAGTTCCGTTGGCCACATACCCCAACAGACACTCATTAATGCTACGCACTGAAAAAGTACGCACCCGTTGTCCCAAATCTTTTCCGTTCATCTCCACTGTGATGGCTACGCTTACCGGCTCTGCCTGCACCTCATTTTTCAGTGCCTCATAATTCCAGATAATATCAGGATAAATCGTATATTCCGTCCTGGGCTTGTTTAATACAAATTCCGACACCGAGCGGGAGAAAAAAGGCGTTTCGGCCACTTCAATCCGCACACGACTATAAGCTGTCTTCGATTTCAACCGAACGGCAATACACGACTTCGGATTCCCCAAAGACGTCGAATCCGACGGAACAATCACTTGTGCATCGGTGGTGGCAACAGACAAAATCGCCGAAGGAAATATATTTCCTCCCAGATCGTCTACAATCTCAAAACCGGAATTGAATGAAGTATATTTAAACACAGACATACCGCCAAGGAGAATTAACAGTACCACAACAGATCCTATTATTTCCTTCCGATGTCGTTTTAAGTCAATTTTTATCATTATTTGTAGTTTCTATAGTCAAACATTTCTATTGTATCTCGCTAACAAAGATAACAAATAGCGAGCGTTTTTTCCTCTTACAATCAACAAAAACTTCCATATTCCGTATCAATTCCCGGAATTCACAGAATGTAACACGATTGTAACGTCTGTTTCATCTGCCCGTAACAAAGTCTCCTCATCTTTGCAAAGGATAAAATAAAAACGTAACTTTGTCATATCACATTAATACATATATCTTATGAACGATTACCGTATTTTAGTTGTCGACGATGAAGAAGACCTCTGTGAGATTCTGAAATTCAATCTTGAAACGAAGGTTATGAGGTTGATACAGCAAACTCTGCCGAAGAGGCAATGAAGATGGACATCAGCAGTTATCACTTAATTCTCCTCGATGTGATGATGGGAGAAATCTCCGGTTTCAAAATGGCTAACATATTGAAGAAAGACAAAAAAACAGCAAAAGTGCCTATCATCTTTATCACGGCAAAAGATACTGAAAACGATACTGTGACCGGATTCAATCTGGGAGCAGACGATTATATTTCGAAACCTTTCTCGCTGCGTGAAGTCATTGCCCGTGTGAAAGCAGTATTAAGACGTACGGTAACAACGGAAACGGAAAGAGCACCCGAACGTCTTACTTATCAGTCGCTCGTTATTGACATCACGAAGAAAAAAGTAAGCATCGACGATGAAGAAGTGCCATTGACTAAAAAAGAATTTGAAATATTGCTTCTACTGGTACAGAATAAGGGACGTGTATTCTCACGCGAAGACATTCTGGCCCGTATCTGGAGTGACGAAGTGTATGTGCTCGACCGTACCATCGACGTAAACATCACCCGTTTACGTAAAAAGATAGGTATATACGGCAAACGTATTGTCACCCGTCTCGGATACGGATACTGTTTTGAAGCTGAATAAGTAATAATACCGAATTAAGCAATTATTATGAACCTGCCTGTAACTCAAAAACATTTTCTTTCTTTCAGCCGGAAGCTGTTCCTTTCGGTTATTTCACTCTTTCTGGTATTTGCCATTTGTTTTATTGCGTACCAGTATCAACGTGAACGGGAATATAAAATAGAACTGCTGAATACAAAACTGCAAGATTACAACAGCAGACTCTACGAACAATTGGAAGAGCAACCTCTTGATAGCGAAATAATCAGCGGTTATATCAACAAACATATTCTGGAAGACTTGCGTGTGACCCTTATTGATGCAGAAGGAAATGTTGTTTACGACAGTTATCCAAATCATAATAACCAAATAGAAAACCATCTGAATCGTCCGGAAGTACAGAAAGCAATAAAGCATGGCAACGGATATGACGTACGCCGTACTTCCGAAACAACCGGAGTTCCCTATTTTTATTCGGCCACTCGTTATAAAGATTATATTGTCCGTTCGGCTTTGCCTTATAACGTCAGCCTCATCAACAACCTGCAAGCAGACCCGCACTATCTATGGTTTACCATCATCGTAACCTTATTATTAATGATTATCTTCTATAAATTCACCAACAAACTGGGCACTTCCATCAGCCAGCTCCGTGAATTTGCCATGCGTGCCGACCGAAACGAGCCTATCGAAATGGCTATGCAATCCGCTTTTCCACATAATGAACTGGGAGAAATCTCACAACACATCATCCAAATCTACAAACGATTGCACGAAACCAAAGAAGCTCTCTACATCGAACGTGAAAAGCTAATCACTCATCTCCAAATCTCGCACGAAGGATTAGGAGTATTTACAAAAGACAAGAAAGAGATTCTTGTCAACAATCTTTTCACCCAATACAGTAACCTGATTTCGGACTCCAATCTGGAAACAACAGAAGAAGTCTTTGCCATCAGCGAACTAAAAGAGATTATTCATTTTATCAATAAGAACCAGCAAGAACGATCGAGAGGAAAAGGTGAAAAGCGAATGTCAGTTACCATCAACAAGAACGGGCGGACATTTATCGTAGAATGTATCATCTTCCAGGATGCCAGCTTTGAAATTTCCATCAACGACGTCACCCAGGAAGAAGAACAAGTAAGACTCAAACGCCAACTGACTCAAAATATAGCCCATGAGTTGAAGACTCCTGTCAGCAGTATTCAAGGATATCTGGAAACCATTGTCAGCAACGAGAATATTCCACGTGAAAAGATAAACGTATTCCTCGAACGTTGTTATGCACAAAGCAATCGTTTGAGCCGGCTGCTACGCGACATCTCCGTACTCACCCGCATGGACGAAGCCGCCAGCATGATTGATATGGAACGAGTGGATATTAGTGTACTGGTCGGAAATATTATCAATGAAGTATCTCTGGAACTCGACGAAAAGCATATCACAGTAATCAACTCTCTGAAAAGAGCAATACAAGTCAAAGGTAATTATTCATTGCTATATTCCATCTTCCGCAACCTGATGGACAATGCCATCGCATACGCCGGAAGCAATATTCAGATAAATATCAACTGTTTCCGTGAAGATGAGAATTTCTACTATTTCAGCTTCGCCGACACTGGTATAGGTGTATCACCCGAACATCTGAACCGTCTCTTCGAACGCTTCTACCGAGTAGATAAAGGTCGCTCACGCAAACTAGGCGGAACAGGATTGGGACTGGCTATTGTAAAGAACGCCGTTATTATCCACGGCGGCAACATCTCCGCCAAGAACAATCAGGGAGGCGGACTTGAGTTTGTATTTACGCTGGCAAAGGAGAAATAGAGGGGTAGCTACATTTTAAAACATTTCCCGAATCATTACTTCGGCTTCCTTCATCCAAGATTTCTCTCATAACACGACACCTTCATTGGTGACGTTAATATAAAAGGGGGGGAATGGGCGGTTCTCCCAAAGTTTTTTGAGCGTGACTATCGGGCTGATAGAGACTCCGGTTTTCAGTTCCAGTTCGTAAAGTGGCAGTGTGATAGATTCTTCGTCCTTCAATGTCATTTTCTCGCCGTCGAGCAGGATAAGCAGGTCAATATCACTGTCGCTACGCGCTTCGTTCCTTGCTTGCGAACCATATAAAATAGTTTTTGCCGTAGGAGCCACGCGACGTATAATCTCTCTTATTTGTTTCGTTTCATAAATTTTCCATTTATTATAATCAATGCTACGGGCAAAGATAACAATTCCGGTGCAGATTGTTCTGTCAAGAACCGATTATTTCCCCCGGCACACAAAGAAAGATTCGTTTCTCTCATCCGGCAGCAGGCTACAGCAGCGGCGAGTGAAAACGAATCTTTCATTTTAAAGGGTCGTGCGGCAATGCCGGAAGGAGCCTTTGGCAATACAGAAAAGTCCTTTTGCGGTGCAGGAACCCGTCCTTTTTATAGCACCGGAAAAGCATCCGGCTTTATGCTGCCGGATCGGGAGCCTCTCCTCCCCCTTCACCGCCACCGCCACCTTCGCTGGGAGTAGTGGATTTTCCGCCCCATTCTTCCCAGAAGATATTGGAATCGACGAGGGAACGGGTGGTAACCTGGTTGTTGGATGAACGGCTCGTTTCAGGGATGAAGCGGACACGGACGCCGGTGATTTGCTTGGCAGTCACTTTGTCGGGGGAGTCCACTCCATTGCCCGAAGCAACGGCTGTGTAGTAGAATGTGCCCACGCCGTCGAGTTTGACGGTGCGGCCGTCTGCCATGTAGCTACCTAATACGCTGCCAAGGGACTTGAGCACGGCAAAGGTGTCGGCAGGGCTTACGGTGGATTCAATGGCAAGACGTTTTGCCACTTCGTCCGTCGTGACAGGTTTGCCAACGGTGATGGATTGCGGATACCACATTCCATTGATTTTCTGTTTTACTTTCTTGAAGAATCCCATAAGTTGATGTTTTTTACCTCTTCCCTGCCGCATCCCGATAGGACTAATACTCGGTGACGGACTTTGCTTATCTCGGTGACGACCTTTGCCTACCTCGGTGTCGGACTTAGCCTACCTCAGTGACGACCTTTGTCTGTCCGTGTCTGCAAGTATTTCCTGATGGGGTGCTGCAAGAAGGAAGCGTGATTAATAAATGTTGCGAATTATCTCAATTATCATATTTGCCGTTCCCCTCCGTATTCCGCCAGCGCGCAAAGCAGTTCGCCCAGTGCAAGGCCGCCGTTGAAGGCTGACACGTAGTTCTGCGTGTCGGTCACGTCCTCGTTGAAATGGTTGAGACGGTCGGTGATGGGGGAAAGAAAGAGGATAGGTTCGCCTGAGGTGCTGATTTTTACCACGCCGTGGGTGGTTTCGATGGAGTTTGCCGTATACTTCGGGGCTGCAGCGGCAAATTCTTTAAGGGCTTGGGCGTCTATCGTGTCGTATGAACCGTAGTCGGTGACGTTGACGGAGCCTACTGCCGTGAAGGTGGACGCTCCTTCACACACGAGTTGCGGTGCGGGGAAGTTGGGCGGCGGGACAAGTTTGCATGCGCCGCCGGGGTAACAGTGCAGGCGGGCGTTGACGGTTTCGGCCAGACTGAACACGGCAGGGGCTACGTTGGAAGCGATGAAGGTGCCTACGCGGTCGTCGATAAGGTTGTGTTCCGGATCGGCATGGCTGTCGGGGTTTCCGTCGTGGATAAAGAAGTTGCCGCCGAGGACAACGGTTCCGTTATGGGTCACTGCCGGGTCGGGATAGTTGGCGGTGCTGACGCTGATGATGAGGTCGGCGGCATCGGCAGCAATGGCTTGCGGGAGCACTTTGTATTTTTCGAGGGAACTCGAAGTGTTGACTCCCGTTGCCATAAGGTCTTCGATGCAGCGGACTACGACTTGCAACGGTTCTTCTCCTTCTCGGGGAAGGGAGAAGACAGCACAGGGTTGGCTCATGCGGTTGTCTCCGTCGCACGGAGTGTTTATCACTTCAGGGAATGGTAAGGCGGCGGGACGCAGTTTGGGGTTGGTCAGGGCGTTGAGCACGGGTTCCGTTTCCCAGTTTTTGTTGATGATGACGAGTATCTTTTTCATAAGTGTGATGTTTTTTATGGTTTTTACTTTAGGCAGTTGCATCACTTCCGGCAATTGCTTGTTTCTAAGTGTTGGTATTTGAATATACCGAAGTCCATTTTTCCGAGTCAGCGACAAGAAAAACAGACTTCGGAGTTAATGAAAATACTTCCTGCCTCCTAGTCGATCATTTATTCAAATCCTTCGAAGGCTACATTAAGGTCCCACAAAGCTCCGGAAAGAATAAATACGGCGGTGCGATTGGCATGGGGGGCATAGGTCAACCACGTCGAACCATATACATCACTGTGTGCGCTGATAGCAGCATAGGCGGTCACCAAATCACCAGGGAATATATACCCATCCTTACGAGATTGCTTTTTTTCTGCATCTCCGATATGATCGTTAAGGTCAATCATACCGCTTTGTCCAACGTCAAAATTGTCAGTAGCACCACATTTGTAGTATGCTTCTGAATCTGAAGCCACTTTTACGTATCCTTTTAGCATGGTTATTGCTCCAGCCTGATTTTTTAATTTAATTTTGCTGATACTTTCCATAAATTTAAATTTTAAAAGTTGTACATTCTTGTTTCGCCGTTTCCTTGTTTAACTCCTTTCTTTAGCGGAAACGGAATAAGGTTATTGTATTTATTAACGGTCACCCGAATGGTCACGTACTGTCGGTAGAACTTCGGGGGCTATCCTCCCTCTGGCGGAAACAAGTCCTCCGGAAAGGGGAATACTTTTGTGCACCTTGCAAGGGTAATGCAAAGCACAAGGCTTAGTTGACTGTTTTCTTCACCAGCACCGGATAACTGCCGTTCGTGCCGGCTTGCCATTGGTAGTCGTAATCGGCGCCGTATGTGTTCATCGCATTGATGACATCGTAATCATTTGCCCCGACGGCATCGGTGAAATGACCGTTGTATCCTACGTTGATGCCGCCTCCGTTTTCGATTGTACCGCAAGGAGAGTCATCCCTGATACCCGCCAGTTCCTGCCAGTAGCAGCCTTGTATTGTGGTGTCATTATAAGTATATCCGGCGATACCGCCTTTGATAGCTGTTCCGGTAAGGCTCATTTCGGTAACCACACTGTAGCAGGAGATGATTTTTCCGGCTGAACCGGAGATTCCCACTAGTCCGGCAATGCCTCCGCCGTGAACTTTTCCATTATTAGGATGTGTAGCGGAAATCGTGCCCTCGAAGCTACAAAAGGCAATACAAGTACCATTGTACATGCGTCCAACTATGCCTCCACAATTTACCATATCCCAATTACTGGTCACCCCCGGAGTAACCCGTCCTTTAATGTTCAGATGCTTTATTATAGTATTTCTGCCGGAGGCTCGTGCAAAAAATCCACTGCTGCTTACATTATCACCCGTTGCGTTCATTCCCCGTACAGTATGGCCCTGACCGTCAAAAACACCGTAAAAGTCAGATATAACACGATCATATCCTATCGGAGTCCAATCCTTTCCGTTCAGGTCGATATCTGTTGCCAGCTTGTAGGTGGCACACTGGTAGGACTCGTTTGTTACGTTCATTTTCACATTGTTACTCATCAAATAATGCAGGGCAGCGAGCTGGCGGGCAGCGGTGATGGTGAATACGTGGTCACGGCCACTGCTGGCGTTAGCTCCGGAAGATTCTGTGCCCATCCACGCTTTGGCTTCTTCTACGGAAGTGGGGTACTTACCGTCCCATATCGGTCGATGTTATGTTCTACGTCCGTTGTCTCCCACTCGCTGTCGATATCTACAGTCATGTTTACGGCCTTGGACGGAGCGTCCTGCGCAAGATGAGGGTACCGGCGGCATTGATGCGATGGTTGCGCTTGATGGGTATTCCGGCAGGATGGTGACCTTGTTCAGCACTTTGCCGGATTCGGCCGTTGCCGCAAATTCCAGACTGATCTCCGGCATAGTACCGTCGGTATTGGCAAGGATGTAGTTGGAGAAAAGCACTTTACAGGGGATATCGTTGATGGTGATGTCTTCGCCGAAGCCGGCGTTTCCTGATCCGTAAACATTTGCGAAAGACGCTGTCCCCGAAACAATGCCGGTAGAAACGTCTAGTGTAGTGAGTACATTGTATTTAAACTCCACCGATTTGCAGTAAGCGAAGTTCGTTGTACTCTTCTCCGCAATGGTCAGTTTGGCGACCGCACGGGTAAGGGTGGCTGCCAAATCTTTCAGTGCCGTCGCTTCTTTGGTGAATGGCTTGGCGGCAAAGAAAGCATCCTGCTTTTCAAACTTAACATCCATCGCCATCACCCTTACCTCTTTCAGTCCGGTGGCATTGTTTGTCTCGTACCATCTATCGGCGTAATGTTGTACATCGGATAATCCGGCAATGGCAGTAGCCTGGGCAACTGCGTTTTTACCTACATAGTCCGCCCAAAGCAACGCATGATACTCTCCGTTATCAAGTTCGAATGTGAAGTCGATTTTTCGGCTCCGGCAGCCGGGCATACTTCCTTACGGACTTTCAGCGTGGTCAGTTCCTCGTCCCATATTTCGAGAATGCAGCGCAGTTTATACTGGTCGTCGGGAGCCTCGGGCAGAGCTGCACGGCTTTGCGGATTTGGCTGCACAAAGTCGACGGGCAGCGATGCGGTAATACTCACCATTTTATTATTCGCATTTTGCAACGCATCGGTTTCGTTCTGGCTGCAAGAGGTTATCATCCCTATAAGAGCGATAATCCAAAGGTAAAGATGATACTTTTTCATGTTCTTAGCATTTTGATTTTTAACTTATTGGTAATTCACTCGTTGTATCAATGTAACAGACCATCGAGGTCTACGTCAATGTCTCCTTCAAATCCGGGGTCGATGTCCACGCCTCCCTGCATCTCGTTGGTGAGGAAATGGGCACGAACGGTGGTGAGGTGTCCCCGTCTGTAGGCACTTCCAGTCCCGTGGTACGGCTGATGACGTTGCCGCGGCTATCTTGTATCTCCATCGTGAGTTTGACAAACGATTCCGCACCGTTCACAAACACGAAATCCGTGCCTATGGTGCACTCCTCGCTTCCATCGTCGGGTACAATGAGCGGCACGGTGTACTGTACGCCCGTACGCGAGTCGGCAGAGCGTCCGGTCAGTACGTTGAACACCGTGGGAAGGTAGAAACCGTAGGCAAAGGTGATTGTATAGACGTCGTCTCCCTCACCGTTACGTTGCCGCCGGTTCTTGCATAGGAATTCCTTTACATCGGTGGCTATCAGTTCGTATTTTGCCAGCGGTCGCACCATATCCACTTTGACTTGTACTTTGGCGTTCCATTCCTCCCGATACGGGCGCAGGTCGAGGGCGACGGTTCCGTAAAGGCAATCACGATAGTCGGTGTAACCTATGTAGGGGTCGGTGCAGGCGATATATTGCAAATTCTCCGTATTATAATAGAAGTCGGTGTCCGTGCCTGCTACGACGTAGTCCGTCCATACGGCGAGGGTGTATTCCACGGCGTGCAGTTTCAGCCGGATGGGCAGCGTTATTTTCCCGTCGCTGGCTTCTCGTTCGGCATTGTCCATGACGGTCACTTGCCGGGCTGCCGGTTTGCCGTCGCGCCATGCTTCGATGATGAAGCGGCGGCGGTAATCCGTTTGTTCTCCGGCACGGGCTTTTGTGATTCCGCGGTGTGCCTTGTTGGTGATGATTTCCAGTGGTAGGAGTTCGAGGTCGAGGGTCACTTCGGTACTGACCTCTACAAGCGTGGGGTCGATGCCTTCCTCACCGTCCGGTGTCATCGCGGGATAGTCGTGTACACAAGCGGCAAGGACGGTTGCCAACATGAAGGTGATAAATCCTATAGCATATTTCTGTTTCATAAGCCGTTACTTTTTAAGGTTGAAGCGATAGACGATAGAAAGCCCCATGCGGGTGATGCCCCAGTAGTTCTTCGTCCGTGTGTCTATCCGTGCGCCGTTGTCTATATTATAATAGGTGTCGTACTTCATGTTGGCATAGCCTGCACCGAGGGTAAATTCTCCCGCCCAATGTCCGCCGAGCGGCAACAGATAACCATAGCTGACGCCCGCGCCCAGCAACGGACGGTCGGCGTCTTGATAACGGTCGCGATTCCACTTCACATTGAACCAGCCTACGTGGGCATGAAGACCGAAGAAATGTCCCGAGCCGGGCTTCGAGAGCCAGTAACGGGCTTCGGGTTGCAGGGTGAAGGTCTTCACGGCATGTTTGCCGCTGATGTGCCACGGACACCACAATATCGGCAACTCTACGGAAAGATGCTTGCCGACCTGCACTTCCGCCGCCACGTTCATAATCGTACCCGCCCAAGCGGCAAGGTTGGTTTTCACGCCAAGGTAACGACCGTTGGCGGGAAGTGAAGGCAAGGTAGCTGTAGAGGTGGAAGCGGTGGAAGAAGAAGGAGTAACTGAAGCAAAAGAAGCAACCGAAGTAGAAAGAGCAGTAGCTGCATCCGGCACAACAGCCGTAGCAGCCACGGCGAAAGAGTCAACAGGCTCTTTGTCTCCCTGCAAGGCAACCGGAAGGGCTTCCTGTTGTTCCTGTCGCCTCGCCGCACTTGCAGGCTCTTGCCGGTTTTGCGGAATCTCGCTTTGGCAATCTTGGAAGCTCGGCAACCTACCACGACGACTTCTCCCCACAAGATGAGCCAACGGGTGTTGAGTGTCCGGAAATGCCGTTCGCGCAGTCCGTAGTGGTCGATAAGATAGCCTTTCAGATTGTTGGCACGCCAGTAGGCGGCGTGCAGATTCGCCTTTTCATCGCCCCAACTACCGGAATAGCTCTGCACATAGAGGGTGTCCTGACGTTTACGAAAGGTGCGCAACCGTTTCTTCAACTTCCGCAACGACAGTCGGTTGTCCGCATATTCCGTCTTGAACATCCGGATACGTGAAGGATAGCTGAAAATAATCAGGCTGTCTGCCGAAGGTGAGGAAAGGACGGCAGCATCCGGCTGACCGCACAAGGGAACAACCGATAGACATAGCAAAAATGCCAGTACGAAGTAACGGAATGTACTCCACGCTACGTTTTGTTTGTTTTTCATTCTCATACCTGTAACATAAGATTACAAAAGTTTATATACAAGAAAGGCGTAAGTGTCCGTATGCTTATCCGTCAATCGGGGCCTTCGCACTGCCCATACCGTAGATAAGCAACAGAACACTCACGCCATTGGCGTATATAAAGCTTGTGTATCGTCCCCCTCCCCTCTCCGGACGGAGGGGGAAGCGGGGGCGCAAACAGGCATCCATATAAACAATGGAACGTGAGCATTTGTTGCATTCATCTTCACGGTGACAAGTCAAAGGTGCGAAGTTTGATTGACGAAGATGATATTCTTCAAACGCTTTCCGTTATCTAAAAATCACGCCCTCTCTCACAAGGGCAGTGACAAAGATAAAGAAAAGCCGAAAAACAGCAAACAATATAGGCTAAACTTTTATTCGCCGGGGCAAAAATAATTATTTCAGCCCGACGAAGGACAAAATGGGAATGGACAGATTCATGGACAAAATAGAGAAGAGGCTGTCAGGAAAAGGCTTGGCGCATACAAACAGTAAGGGCGACCCGTTTTTTAACGAGCCGCCCTTACTGTTTGTTATCTATTTTTCACAATGCCTCAATTTCTTCAGCAGTGAGTCCCGTACATTCTGAAATTAAATCGATAGCCAAACCTTTGGATTTCATCATACGGGCGGACGATTCTTTTCCTCTCAACATACCTTTCTGTTCGGCAAAGTCCAACGTATTGAAATAATCGTTATAAACTTTCCATTCCTTCTCATATTGAGCTCTTTCCTCCGGAGTCATATTCGCTTTGGAGGCCATCTTCTCAAGTCGTTCAAAAACGGCTTTACGTGCCTTGAAAGGCATTCTATCAAGTGTATCCATATGCTTTAATACATAAATCCATCGTTCAAAATCGTTACTACACTCATCCTCTTCTTTGTCAAAGTTAGGCAGTTCGATAAAAATCTGCCGAAACTTGTTATTGAAAAGCTGTCCTGTATCCCGGTCGGAAAGGATTACATCAGTCCTTATCTTCGCAGGCATGTCCTTGTCAATCACAAAGTTCATAAAAAACACTCCGTATACAGCATCCAACCGGAAGTCCCAAGGACCGCTTTTAGCTTGTTGCGTAATCGCACGAGAGAGGTAGAAGAGAGCACGATCTTTAAAGTAAGGTTGCTCACGATTCTGCATTTCTACGATTATCCGTTCACCTGTGTCAGTCATACAGTAGATATCGTAGATAATCCCCCGTTCTGTTTTTACTTCCGGCTGCTGTTCGTTGTTAAGGAACTGGATGTCGGTAATCACGTGCTCTCCAGAGAGCAAATCGTTCAAGAAGTCGATTAATAACTCCTTTTCTACCTCTCTGCCGAATAAAAACTTAAAGCCATAGTCGGTAAAGGGATTAATAAATCTTCCCATTATTAATGTATTGGTTGTGTATATTGACAACAAAGATAGACATTTTTTGTTTAATGATGAAAGTTCCGGGTTAATATTACTGAATGACTGAAAGAACCGATTCTATAAATCTTCCCCTGCCATAATGTGACGGATTTCCGCATCAGTGTCCGAACCTTCGGGCAGACCAAGCTTCACACGGATGCGGTATCGGGTTTTGGACACACTTGCCACGCTGATGCCGAGCGTCCGCGCCAGTTCTTCGTTGGATTGCTTGAGCAGAACCAACATACAAAACAGTTCCTCGCTACGTGTCACCGCCGGACAGGCTTCACGAAGATGTAGCAGCGCCGACGGGTAGACGGACAAAAAGGCGTTACGGAAATCCTCTTCTTCCTTACGGGTGAGCAAGTGGGATTGAAGGCTTTCCATCACGCTGTCAAGTTCGCACGTGTTGCGGTGGCGCGCCTGGATATCAGAAAGCTGGCGGATAAGGGAGCGGTTGCGTTCGTACAAGTCCTGACGGGCGGCTATCAGTTCGTGAAGCTACTTTCCTGGTCACGCAACCGTTCGTCAGCCCGCTCATGTTCCTGCGCCTCGAGCTGCCACCGGAGCCGCAGATTGCGGTGGCGCATCACCATCCAGCCGGCTATAAAAAAGACGAGTAGCAATGCACACACTCCGGCTATGGAATATACATGCAACAGGGTATCCTGAAGACGGACTTCGGCAGTCAGCAGACGATTCTCCTGTTCTTTCTTCTGTGTTTCGAAACGGATATTTGCCGATGCCAACTGGTGTATCTTGTCTTCGCGGGTCACCGAATCTCTCATCATCGATATTCGGGAAAGACAGTAAGCATATCCACCGCCCGCCTCGTGTGGCGATAGCCTTCCATTAACAATTCCGCCGCTTCCGAAGCAGGGTGAAGCTCGGATATATCTTTCAACTCGCCAATAGATTTCCGAAGCAGGGGGATTGCCTCCAACCATTTACCGACGCGGGCAAGAGTGGCACCGTAATAATAGTCATAATATGGCAGGCGGTGACGGGGAACTTTACCTTCAAGTGCGGCAAAGCCTCTCAAAGCCACATTCACAGAGTCGGGAAAGGCGGCAAGATAATACATCCGGTCTATCTGCACCATCAAATGATAGTAGTCGTTCTTCGTCCGGTCAAAGCAACTGTCGGCCTGCGCAAGAACCAGGAGTGCGGAATCGGGGCGATTCAGATTGTTGTGTATCTCCGCCTTCGCAATGAAGAAACGACCTATCAAGTTATTGTCAACTTCGGCACGTGCCGGCTCACCCATTCCTACGGCACAATAGCGAAACGCTTCATCATAGAGCCCGAGCAGGCGGTAGGCTTCCGTCAGAATCTCCGCCGCCACCAGCTTGCCGTGATAGCTGCCCGACTTCTCACATAGACGGATAGCTTCACGACAGAGGGAGATACTTTCTTCATACTTCCCCTGCTGAAGGTATATATCGGCAAGCCGCCCGATAGCTTGCGGATAAAGCCAATAGTTACTTAAACCCGAGCGTTCTGCCACTCGGCAGGCTCTACGGAAAGCGGACTCGGCACGAGTGCTGATAGTGTCGACACCCATATAGGTGATGCCTGCCGTAGCTGTACAAAATATCTCGCTCAACGGGTCGTTATTCTCATCTTTCAGCGCCATCGCCCGGTTGAGATAGTCCACCGCCTCCGCATGGCGGTCGAGCGCCATAAGCATCTGCGCCTTTACCACCCACAGTTCCCTGCGGCAATAACGGGAGACAACAAGGTGTTTCGCCCGCTCCAACGAATCAAAATACTGATAGCCGGACTCAAAGTTCATCATCAGATTGAAGTATATCATTAACCGGCGGAGAGATTCGGAAGATAAACGGCGCAATTCTTCGGTAGTGAGCACATCGTCCACCGGAAGCCGGAACACGGAATCAAGCGGCGGGAAAGCCAGACTTTCCTTCTCCTCCTTAATCAAGCGGATACCACGCCCCAATGTACGAAGACTGTCGGCATAGAATGTGGGAGAAACGGCAGGATGTTCCGCTGCATGTCAGAAGGTCGGTTGCAACTCCACACAGCCGTCAGCATAAAAAAAACGAAGAATATGTAGGTGGATTTAATCATAGATATGCATTGTATGTTTGTTTGCCGACACAAATATAGCATTTTCATTAAAACAGTGCATTTTCACACATAGTTTTTTTATCTTTGCTCACCAATAGTAAATTGAAAACAATTCAGCAAGTTATGAGAACAAATATAAATCTTATCCCAGTCTTCTGTATTCTACTGCTTTGCGCTTGCAAAAGCGGAATGCATCCAGCCAAAACTCCAAAGAAGCTCCCAAAGATACCATCACCTCCTTTACGCTACCTGCCATCCCGCCAATGCTGACAGCACCCGACGCTACGGGCAGATTTCCTATAAAGCACTATTGGGATAACGTAAACTTTGCCGATACCAATTAT
>ENA-OQJX01000344-OQJX01000344.1-human-gut-metagenome-genome-assembly--contig:-NODE-344-length-27539-cov-2.709397_pt1 | contig 27539 bp, 36 predicted proteins | sample MGYA00242615_ERZ504782 | MGnify/ENA primary metagenome ERZ504782 (study PRJEB26092, sample SAMD00036354) | human gut metagenome | host: Homo sapiens | study: EMG produced TPA metagenomics assembly of... | reverse complement strand
GTCTGTCTCCCGGAGGGAGGCTTTGGCAGTGCAGAAAGCTTTTCTTCTTCGCCAGAGGCTCCCTCTCCGAGGGAGCTGTCACCGGAGGTGACTGAAGGAGTTTCTTTTACATCAAGGGGCTCAGCAGCCGCAGCACACTGTCCAGCACCGTGCCGGGCAGGCTGGTGCGGCATTCCGTCACCTGTATCTCGCGGCACTGCGGCAGCGTGGCCCGTACATCGTCCCGCAGAACTGCCACCTGACTGTTCTTTTGCAGCAGTACACCGCACTCAAAGTGTAGGAACAGGCTGCGGTAGTCCATGTTGATGCTGCCCACTACGGCAGTTACATCGTCGCTTACCCAGCACTTGGCATGCAGAAAGCCGGGCGTATATTCGTAAATGCGTACACCTGCCTCAAAAGCGGCAGATAGTACGACCGGCTCAGCCGGAACACCAGCTTTTTGTCCGGGATGCCCGGCAGCACCAGCCGGATGTCCACCCCGCGCTTGGCCGCGTTTTTCAGTGCGTCCAGCATTTCCTCGCCTACGGCAAGGTAGGGCGTGTAGATATAAACATACCGCTGCGCCTGCGCAAGGATGTTCAGGTACACCGTCTCGGCCATCGGTTCCTCGTCCAGCGGGCTGTCCGCGTAGGGCTGCACGATGCCGTCCGATACCGGCGTCACCAGCGGCATGGGACGAAATGCATCATAATCCGTCTCGCTGGGGCGGAAGGCGTTCCAGAAGTTGAGGAACATCACCGTAAAGTTCCACGCGGCATCGCCTTCCACACGCAGGGCTGCATCCTTCCAGTAGCCAAAGCGCTGCTCCGCATTGATATACTCATCCGCCAGATTCACGCCGCCGGTGTAGGCCACCGTACCGTCAATGACTACGATCTTGCGGTGGTCGCGGTGGTTCATCACCAGCGAGGAGCAGCGGCACTACCGGTTGAACGGGATGCAGCGGATGTGCGCCCGCTCCATGCGCACGATGAAATCGGCGGGCAGACCCAGCAGACTGCCAAAATCATCGTAGATCAGGCGCACATCCACGCCCTGCGCAGCCTTGCGGCGCAGGATCTTTTCAATGCCGTTCCACATGCAGCCGTGGCTCACGATGAAAAATTCCAGAAAGATGCTCTTTTCAGCCTTTTCCAGATCGGCCAGCAGCTGCGGATACATGGCTTCGCCGCAGGCAAAATACTGCGTGCGAGTGTTCTGCCACGCCGGATAGGGGCCGTACTTTGCCACATATCGGCTCTGCCCCTGCTCGCGGGCATCCAGACCTTCCAGCACACCCGGCTCCTGTACAAGGTCTTTTTTGTGGGCATCCTCCACCGCCTGCATTTTCAGGCGCAGACGCTTGGCCGGGCGTTTGTTGCCAAAAGCCAGATACAGCGCACCGCCCAGCAGCGGCAGAATGCCGATCAGCGCGATCCAGCCCACCTTGTAGGCGCTGTTCTCATCCTTGCGCACAAGGTACAGGACGATGAGCAGGCTCAGTGCGTTGAGCAGGCCGTTCACCCACACGCGGCCCGTGCCGGTGGTGATGGCAAACGCCACCCAGCACAACCACAGCAGCTGCAATGCCACCAACACCACCGTGATGGTGACGCGGTTCAGAATGCGGCTGAAAAAGCGCACGACCGGTGAACGAAAAAGCATGGGCCTGCCCTCCTTTCCCATTTATAATTATGTGTAAGTATAGCGCGGTTTTACAACTTTTTCAAGTTTTGCGCTGTTCAAAAAAAAGCAAGCCAGACCCGCAGGCCCGGCTTGCTTGCAATATCAAAAACTCTTTTACTCTGTTTTTCCGTCCTCATAGCCCACCATCAGGCCGCCCTGCTCAGCGTAGTAGCTGCACAGGCCGCCGCACTCGGCCACATCCACCTGCGCCCCTGCAAACACCGCGTGGATCATCAGCTTCAGGCGCTTGGCCGCTTCCGGGTTATCACAGTGGGCAATGTGCACTTTGCCATCGGTAAAGCCGTGATCCTTCAATTCCAGCACGATGCGCTCCAGTGCACCGTGCTCGCCGCGGGTCTTGCACAGCACCTCCAGTTCGCCGCTCTCACTGGCCTGACCAATGACCCGGATGCCCAGCATCCGTGCCACAGCGGCAACAGCAGGCTTCACACGGCCATTGCGGGCCAGATTGGCCAGCGATTCCAGCGAAAACAGCAGATGTGTGTGCTTGTGGTAAGCCAGGATCGCCTCGCAGATCTCGTCAAACTCCATCCCGATCCGGACGAGATCCCGCAGACGCTCTGCCAGCAGACGCAGCTCCGGCCCGGCGGACAGGCTGTCCAGAACAAAAATACGGGCCTCCGGGTGCGTTTCCTTGTATTCTTCCGCTGCCAGCAGTGCAGCATTGTAGCTGCCGGACAGTGTGCCCGTGATGGTGGCAACAAAGATCTGCTCCGCACCCTCATAAGCAGCCAGCCAATCTGCCACATTGGGGCAGGAGGTGCTGGTCTTGCCCTTGTAAGTACGCAGAGACCGGGCCATGCCCACAGCATCCAGAGTACCGTCATCCAGATATTCCTGTTCATCCGTGACGATCTTCAACGGCACACAGGCAAAATCCACGCCCGGCAGGGCATACAGGCTGGACGAAGAATCCACAACGATCTTGGTTTTCATAAAATGCACGCTCCAAATCTATTTTGTGATAGCAGGTCATTTTTTTATTTTCCGTGCCTTACACGCACTTCCGCCTGCATGGTTTTTCGGTTCACTGCAGACATCATAGCAGTTTTTCAAAAACCTGTCAAGGGATTTTATGCATTCTTTCAAAAGTTTTAAAAATCCGTTGACCAGAGAACCGATTTGCGCTATAATACCGCCAGAAAACCATTTTCTGTATCCCGCGCAGCCCAGCTGCGCCAACCTTAGAAAACTGCTTACGATATGAAAACTGAAACCAAATGCCGCGTTGCGGCCTGCGCCGCCGGGTTTGCCCTGCCCCGGTACGCCGATCTCCCGCAGATGGGGCTTTATCTTGACCAGACCGTGCAGTACGTCAACAGCTATTTCCGCACCTTCTGCGGCGTGGAGCTCACCTCTTCCATGGTCAGCAACTACGTTAAAAAGGGCATTTTGTCCCACCCGGTGCACAAGAAGTACGCCCGCGATCAGATCGCATCCCTGATGTACATTGCAGTCTCCAAAACGGTGCTCTCAATGGAAAACATCGATTCCCTGTTTAAAATGCAGCGGGCGCACTGTTCCGCCGGGGCAGCTTACGACTACTTCTGCGACGAGATGGAAAACTGCCTGCCGTTTGTATTCGGCTGCACCAGGGAGATCCGCGACCTTGCCGTGGATGCCGCAGATGAAAAGCTGCTTCTGCGCAGCACGATCCTTGCAGCGGCAAACAAAATGTACTTGGACTGCTGCTTCAACGCCCTGCGGCAGGAGGAAAATCTCTGGGATACCATTCTGCCTGATCTGGCGTAAGAACACAAAAAAGGCCGTGCCTCCCTAAAAGGAAGCACGGCCTTTGCATTTTATACGTTCAAGATCAGGTATCCTGCAGTTCCCCGCGGCTTGCAGCCTTGAGGTATGCGAAGATGAAACCGTCCAGATCGCCGTCCATCACGCATCCACATTGCCGGTCTCGTAGTTGGTGCGATGATCCTTGACCATGGTGTAGGGCATGAACACATAGCTGCGGATCTGGTGACCCCATGCGATCTCGTTCTGCACGCCCTTGATGTCGTCGATCTTATCCATGTGCTGCTGCTTTGCGATCTGATACAGCTTTGCCTTCAGCATTTCCATTGCGTAGTCACGGTTCTGGAACTGGCTGCGCTGGGTCTGGCAGCTGACCACGACGCCGGTGGGCTTGTGGATCAGACGCACAGCGGAAGAGGTCTTGTTGATGTGCTGGCCGCCTGCACCGGAGGAACGGTACACCTGCATCTCAATATCCTCGGGGCGGATATCCACCTGAATGGTGTTATCCAGCTCGGGCATCACTTCCAGCGAAGCAAAGCTGGTCTGACGGCGGGCGTTGGCATCAAAGGGCGACACGCGCACCAGACGGTGCACACCGTTCTCGCTCTTGAGCAGGCCGTAGGCGTTGGCACCCTTCACCATCATGGAGGCGCTCTTCATGCCGGCTTCATCACCGTCCTGATAATCCAGAACCTCCACGGTCATGCCGTGGTTGGAAGCCCACTTGTTGTACATGCGGTACAGCATTTCGGCCCAGTCCTGTGCCTCGGTGCCGCCGGTACCGGCATGGAAGGTCAGGATGGCGTTGCTGTGGTCGTACTCACCGTTCAGCATGGTCATCAGTTGCAGCTCATCCACTGCCTTGCCCACAGCGTTCACAGACTCCTCTGCCTCGGGATCATGGCGGGGTCGTATTCTTCATCCAGCATTTCCAGCATGGTCTCGGCGTCATCGTACAGGCCCTGCAGCTTTTCAAAGCGGCTCAGCTTGCCCTTCAGGTCGCCCACTTCGTCAAAGACCTTCTTGCTCAGGTCTGCATCATCATAAAAGCCGGGGCGGCTCATGGTGTGCTCCAGCTCCTGCACGCGCTTGCGGGAGGCATCAATGGCAAGGGCTTCTTCCAAGTCCTTGACCGCCTTGCCGTAATCGGCAAGCTGCACCTTCAGTTCGTCAATCGTGATCATTCTCTAAATCCCTCTCGAAATGATAAATAAGATAAAGTCCTTTGTACTTGCCAAAAGACACAGTTTATACACAGATACTTCATTAGTATACCGAGAATCTATGCTAAAGTAAAGGGGTAAATGGATTATCCTGCTGGAATTTTGAAGATTTTCACCTTTTCTTTTCTCTTTCAGGGGAGTATAATACCAGTATGAACCATACAACAGGAGGAAATCATGCCGAAATATTATGGCTGTCCCTGCGAAGGCTGCGGCAGACCGCTGGCGCTGACCGATGATATCGTGGTCTGCCCGGACTGCGGCGCACCCTATCACCGCGAGTGCTACGAAAAGCTTGGCCGCTGCATCCACACCCCCGCCCATGGCGCGGGCTATGAATGGACGTTCCCGTACAAAGACGATGCTCTGCGCACCTGCCCCAGCTGCGGCGAGCGCACCCTGCGCACCGAAGAGCGCTGCCGCTGCTGCGGTGCCGTTCTTCCGCCGGAAAGCCAGTGCCCGGAGCCGCCCACCCAAAGCCAGCCCGGCACCGACGCAGACGGACGCTTTGATTACAACGACCTTTACCGCCAGTATCAGCAGACGGTGGAGGAACCCACCCGCCGCAACGTGCAGGCGGCCTTTGGCAAGGAAGAGCTGATCGACGGCATCCCTTACAGCGACTGGAACGATTATATTGGCAAGGCCGCGCCCGTCTACCTGAACGATTACAGCCGGATGCAGCTGCAGCACACCAAAATTTCCATGTGCTTCTCGGCGCTGGTGTTCGGCCCGTTCTATTTCTTCTACCGCAAGGCGTGGAAGCCGGCCTTTGGTTTTCTGGCCGCAGAGCTGGTGGTGGCCCTGCCCACCCTGCTGAGCATGATGCAGGCCACCGGCAGTCCGCTCACTGCGGGCATCAGCAGCACTGCCATCGTCGTGCTTTCCCGCATTATGACAGTGTTCAGCTTTGCGCTGGTGATGCTGCGCACCCTGTACGCCAAGTGGCTGTACCGCAAAAGCGCAGCCGAGCGCATCCGCCGCATCCGTGCTGAGTTCCCGGACGCTGCCCAGCGCCGTGCGGTCCTGTCTGCGCAGGGCGGCGTGAGCATCGCCGGTGTGATCGGTGCCTTTGTACTGCTGATGGTGCTGGGTGCCTGCGCTACCGTGCTGATGGGTCCGAATCTGGACGCTTTGGCCGGGATGCTCTGATCTGCAATGCCGCCTGCAAAGGCTGGCATTGCGGATTCAAAATAGTAATAGGAGAATATGGATCATGATGAAGAAAGTCACCAAAGCCGTCATCCCTGCCGCCGGTCTTGGCACCCGCGTGCTGCCCGCTACCAAGGCCATGCCCAAGGGTATGCTGCCCATTGTGGACAAGCCTGCCATCCAGTATCTGGTGGAAGAAGCTGTGCGTTCCGGCATCACCGATATCCTCATCATTCTGGGCCGCAACCAGAGCATCATCGAGGATCACTTTGACCGCAGCCCTGAGCTGGAAGAAAAGCTGGCAAAGCCCGGCAAGGAAAAGGCTCTGGAAGAGTGCTTGGCATCGCAACATGGCAAATATCCTCTTTGTGCGCCAGAAGCAAACGCTGGGTCTGGGCCATGCTGTGAACACCGCCAAGGCCTTCACCGGCGATGATCCCTTTGTTGTCATCTACGGCGATGACGTGATCTGGGGCGAGGACCCGGTCTGTGCTCAGCTGATCCGCGCCTACGAGGAGTTCGGCCGCCCGGCGGCAGGCGTTTCCGCAGTGCCATGGGAAGATGTGAGCCGGTACTGCAGCCTGAAGACCACCCCCATCCACGACAACTATTTCTTTGTGGACGACATGATCGAGAAGCCCAAGAAGGGACAGGAGTTCAGCAACTACTCCATTCTGGGACGCGTGCTGCTGACCCCGGAGATCTACGAGATCCTTGCCCACACCAAGCCCGGCGCAGGCGGCGAGATCCAGCTGACCGATGCCATGGCCGAGTATGCCCGCACCCGCGGCGGCATGACGGCCGTAGAGTTCACCGGCAAGCACTACGACATGGGCAACAAGCTCAAGGTGGTGGAAGCTCAGGTGGAGCTGGCCCTGCAGCATCCGGAGATCGGCGAAGAATTCCGCGCTTACCTGAAGGAGTTCTGCAAGACACTGTAACTTATCCTGAAAATAAAAGATCCTCCGGCAGACCTGTCGGAGGATCTTTTTTATTGTTTACCCATTTACCTGACTGGGGTGCTTCTGCGGCGGCATCTTGGTAAAGAGCGCCTTCAGCACCAGCGGCGTTGCCACACTGGACACCACGATCAGCAGGATCACAGCGGTAAAGTAGACCGAGTCCACCACGCCGACATCCAGGCCCTTCTGGGCCACGATCAGTGCCACCTCGCCGCGGGTCATCATGCCAACGCCGATCTTGAGGGAGTCGCCCCAGTTGAAGCGGCAGATCTTGGCCGCAAGGCCGCAGCCGATGATCTTGGTAATGAGGGCCACAATGACGAAGCAGACACAGAACAGGAAGATTTCCGGCGTCAGGCCGCTGATGTCGGTCTTCAAGCCGATGGATGCAAAGAAGATGGGCGCAAAAATGATATAATTGCTGATATCCACGCGGCGCTCCACATAGGGGGCATCGTCCATGGTGCACAGAACGATACCGGCGATATAGGCACCGGTGATATCTGCAATGCCGAAGTATTCCTCGGCGATGTAGGCCATGGCAAAGCAGAACGCCATGCTCACGATGGTGATGCGCTGGGTGTGGGGATTGCGCTTGTCCAGCCATGTCATAGCAAAGTGAGCCACAACGCCCACGCCCACGGCAGTGGCAAAGAACAGCACCGTATTGATGAGCACCTTGCCCAGACCCGTGCCGGTGCCGGAGCTTGCGCCCAGTACGCAGGTGAGGACTACGATGCCGATGACATCATCAATGACGGCGGCACTGACGATGGTGGTGCCGAGAAAGCTCTTCAGGTGGCCCAGCTCCTGCAGGGTTGCCACCGTAATGGACACGCTGGTGGCCGTCATGATGGTGCCGATGAACAGGGCACGGTAGAACTCAGGCTGCCCACGGCAGAGAAGCCGTAGAACGCACTGTACAGCAGGGTGCCGCCCACCAGCGGAACGGCTACGCCCACGCAGGCGACCAGAGTGGCGATGGGGCCGGCTTTGATAAGTTCCTTCAGATTGGTGCCAAGGCCCGTGGTGAACATCAGCATAACCACGCCGATCTCCGCAAAGGTGGAGATGGCATCACTGGTCTGCACCAGATTCAGCACACAGGGACCGATGATCAAACCGGCAAGGATCTCACCCACCACCTGCGGGGCCTTGCACTTGCGGGCCACCAGGCCAAAGAACTTTGCGCTGAGGATGATGATTGCCAGATTACGGAAAACCGAATACACAAAGAATCCTTCCTTTACTATAAAATTCCCAGAACCATATATACATTCCTTTCGAAGACGGATAACAGAGAGCAGAGAGACGGCCGATCCCCGGCTGCCCTGCCGTTCATCCTCTGAAAGCCACTATATTATATTCCATCTTTCTACAAAAAAATCAAAATATTTTTTATTAATATTCTTTTTTCGGAAAAAGCTTGACAGAATCCACACAGCTTGCTATAATAAATTGCTGTCTGAACAGACACGCCGCACACAAGGCGCGATGCCGCGTTTTGTGTGTACCCTTGGTCCTGTGATTGCAGGACCCTTAAGTCCAAAAGGAGGTGCTACAAAATGGCAAAGTACGAAACCATGCTGATTACCAGCGCCGCTCTCGACGAGGAGACTACCGCCGCTCTGGTTGGTAAGTTCAAGTCCCTGATCGAGGCTAACGGTACGATCGATTCCATCGACGAGTGGGGCAAGCGCCGTCTGGCCTACCCCATCAACGACGAGGAGGAAGGCGTTTACACCGTGATCGACTTCACCAGTGAGCCCAGCTTCCCTGCTGAGCTGGACCGTGTGTACAAGATCACTGAAGGTGTTATGCGCAGCCTGATCATTGCTCACGAGGAGTAATTCTTCTGTGACAGAAAGGGAGACCGTAAAATGTTGAATGTTGTTGCCATCATGGGCCGTCTTGTGGCGGATCCCGAACTGCGCACCACCCCGCAGTACCAATGTGTGCAGCTTCCGCATTGCCTGTGACCGCAATTTTGCGCGTCAGGGCGAGCAGCGTCAGGCCGATTTCATCGATATCGTTGCATGGCGTCAGCAGGCCGAGTTTGTTTGCAAGTATTTCCAGAAGGGCAGTCTGATCGCCATTGAAGGCAGTCTTCAGACCCGCCAGTATCAGGATAAGAACGGCAACAACCGCACCGCTGTGGAAGTGGTAGCCAACAATATCAACTTTGCAGGCTCCAAAAACAGCAATGCAGGCGGCGGAGCAAATTATCAGAATCATTCTGCTCCCGCTACCAGAACGCAGCGCCTGCCCGCCCGGCCGCTGTGGAGGCAGCTCCCAGCTACTCTGCCGGCAATGCAGACGACTTCGCCGTCATCGACGACAGCGACGACCTGCCGTTCTGACACGAAACGGTCAATCCGTTAAAAATCCAATAGGAGGTAATAAGCAATGGCTTTTGAAAGAACCGAAGGCTCTCGCCCCGCACGCCCCATGCGTCGCGGCCGCAAGAAGGTTTGCAGCTTCTGTGTCGATCGTATCGACACCATCGATTACAAGGACGTGCCCCGTCTGCGTAAGTACGTCTCTGAGCGTGCAAAGATCATTCCCCGCCGTGTGACCGGCACCTGCGCTTATCATCAGCGCGCACTGACCATCGCCATCAAGCGTGCTCGTCACGTTGCTCTGATGCCCTACGTCAGTGACTAATCTTTAAAGAATCAACTCAATCAAAATAATCAGCAATCAGCAAAGCGCTCTCACCGATGACAAGGTGGGAGCGCTTTTTTTCTTTCTCCTTTTATAAAACCACTGCTCTATGTTGAAAAGTTACAAATCGGTACGGTTTTACCGGTTGTTTCTGATTTGTACCGGGAATTTGCGGAACTGTCGGCACATTTTGATTTGCGCGCAATTCAATCTGCACAAAAGCAGCTCAGAATGCTATGCAATTTTCACGAAAACACTTTTTGGTTATTGATTTTTTATGCAAATTATGCCATACTATAGCCACTGAAAACGTTCCCGACAACGTTCCCGAATCTATTACCGAAAGTGAGGTACTCCGACAAAATGCCGAATCTGACCATTAAGGACATTGCCCGGATCAGCGGCTGCTCGGTAAGCACCATTTCTCGTGTCATCAACGACCGGCCCGATGTCCGGCCCGAGACCAAGGAGCATGTACTCAAGGTAATGCGGGAGGCCGGGTTCGTGCCCAACACCAATGCACGGCAGCTGAAGATCCAGCAGTCCCGCAGTCTGGTGTTCGTGGTCAAAGGCACCCGCAATCTCTTCTTCTCGGACTTCTTAGTCCAGCTGCAGCGGGCCGCCACCCTGTATGGCTACAATGGCATCGTTTCCTATTTGGATGAAAACGCCAACGAGGTCGATGCCGCCGAAAAGATCCTGCGGGAGATTAAGCCCAAAGGTATGATCTTTCTGGGCGGCAGCGTAGCCAACTTCAAAAAAGGCTTTGCCAACATCACAGTCCCCTCGGTGCTGACCACACTGGTCTCCGACGAGCTGGACTTTCCCAATCTTTCCATGGTGGGCGTGGATGACCGCGCTGCAGCCTACACTGCTGTGGACTACCTCATCCAGCAAGGGCATCGTAAGATCGCAGTGCTGGGCGGTCCGGTCACCAGTTATCCCAGCGTGATGCGCCGCGAGGGTGCACAGCAGGCGATGCAGGATGCGGGCATCCTGTTCAGCGACAAGCTGTACGGCCTGTCCAACTACGATTTTGAGTCTGCCTATCACGCCGTGAACAGCCTGCTGGCCCGCCGGGCCGACTTCACCGCCCTGTTCGCCATGAGCGATGTGATTGCCTTAGGTGCCATCCGCGCGCTGGCGAGCGCCGGGCTGCGGGTGCCGGAGGATGTTTCGGTGATCGGCTTTGACGGCATCACGATGTCCCGTTACTGTGTGCCTGTTCTGACTACCGTTGTGCAGCCCAGTGAACAGATCTCGCTGCAGAGCATTGAGTTGCTGGTGCGGCAGATCGAGCACGGTGCACCGGCCCAGACCATCACCTTGCAGCCGGAGTTGCAGCAGGGCGAAAGCGTAAGGGCGATTTAAATTTTGTTTTCCCTCCGTCAGGGGACGGAGATTTTGAAATAGTTTATTTTTAATAAGAAGGAGAACTTATTATGAAGAAAATGATTACTCGTCGTAACTTCCTGAAGGCCGCTGGCGTTTCCGCCGCTGCTCTGGGTCTGGCTGCCTGCGGCGGCTCCTCCAGCAGCACCGCTTCCTCTGCTGCCAGTTCTACCGCTGCTTCCAGCACCGCTGCAAAGGCAGACGGCAAGGTCTACTACCTGAACTTCAAGCCCGAGCAGGATCAGGATTGGCAGGATCTGGCCGCTGAGTACACCAAGGAGACCGGCGTGCCTGTGACCGTTGTCACCGCCGCTTCCGGCCAGTACGAGACCACCCTGATGAGCGAGATGGAGAAGAGCGAGGCTCCCACCCTGTTCCAGGTGAACGGCCCTGTTGGTCTGGCAAACTGGAAGGATTACTGCTACGATCTGTCCGGCAGCCAGCTGTACGGTGAGCTGACCAGCGACTCTTTCGCACTGAAGGATGGCGACGCTGTGGCTGCCATCGCCTACGTCCTCGAGACTACGGCATCATCTACAACAAGGAACTGCTGACCGCCGCTGGCTATACCCAGGACGACATCAAGGGCTTTGCCGATCTGAAGAAGGTCGCTGACGATATTCAGGCACGCAAGGCTGAGCTGGGCGTGGACGGTGCTTTCACTTCTGCCGGCATGGACAGTTCTTCTGACTGGCGCTTCAAGACCCATCTGGCAAACCTGCCCATCTACTACGAGTACAAGGCAGACGGCATCAGCTCTACCGACGCCATCAAGGGCACCTATCTGGACAACTATAAGCAGATTTGGGATCTGTACATCACCGATTCCACCTGTGACCCCACCCTGCTGGCTTCCAAGACCGGCAACGACGCTGTGGCTGAGTTTGTGGGCAAGAAGGCTGTGTTCTACCAGAACGGCACTTGGGCTTACAATGACGTGAAGGATCTGGGCGGCGACAACCTGGGTATGCTGCCCATCTACATCGGCGTGGATGGCGAGGAGAATCAGGGCCTGTGCACCGGTTCCGAGAACTTCTGGTGCGTGAACAACAACTCTTCTGATGCCGATATTCAGGCTACTCTGGACTTCCTGTACTGGTGCGTCACCTCTGAGGCCGGCACCAGCGCGATGGCTGACAAGATGGGCTTCGTCATCCCCTTCAAGAAGGCTAAGGACTCCACCAACCCCCTGATCACCATTGCAAACCAGTATGTGGCCGACGGCAAGACCAGTGTGGACTGGTGCTTCTCCACCATGCCTTCCGAGGAGTGGAAGAACGGCGTGGGCAGCGCTCTGACTGCTTACGCAGCAGGCACCGGCGACTGGGACGGCGTTGTGACCGCCTTCGTCGATGGCTGGGCTAAGGAATACAAGCTGGCAAACGGCTAAGCTCCTGATCGGTCTATAAAAAAGAACTGAACAGGGAGGCGGGCGAAGAAGTTCGCCCCGCCTCCCCTTTTTTGTTAACCACTCCGCATATAGGAGGTACATCATGCAAAAAGCCATCAGCAAATATTGGCCGGTGTTCGTGCTGCCCACGCTGCTCGCGTTCATCATCGGCTTTATCTGGCCCTTCATCTGGGGCATTTACCTTTCGTTCCAGCGGTTCACTACTGTTAGCAAGACCACCTTTGTGGGCATCCAGAACTACATCAACGTATTTCAGGATTCCACCTTCCTGCACGCCTTCGGCTTTACCGCAGCGTTCACTGTAGTATCCACCGTGCTCATCAACGTCTGCGCCTTTGCCATTGCGCTGGTGCTCACCCGCGGCATCCGCGGCACCAACATCTTCCGTACCGTCTACTTCATGCCCAACCTGATCGGCGGCATCCTGCTGGGCTACATCTGGCAGATCCTGCTCAACGGTGTGCTGGCCAACCTGCAGAAACCTCTGCTGGCGCTGGATGCCAAGGCCGGTTTCGTCGGTCTGGTCATCCTGATGTGCTGGCAGCAGATCGGCTACATGATGATCATTTACGTTGCCGGCCTGCAGAGCGTGCCCGGCGACCTGATCGAAGCCGCCAAGATCGACGGTGCCAACGACCGCGAGATCCTGTTCAAGATCAAAATTCCCATGGTCATGCCCAGCGTGACCATCTGCACCTTCCTGACCCTGACCAACAGCTTCAAACTGTTCGACCAGAACGTTGCCCTGACCGCAGGCGAACCCGCCAACGCCAGTGAAATGCTGGCCCTGAACATCTACAACACCTTCTATGGCCGTTCCGGTGCCCAGTGGAAGGGCATTGGTCAGGCGAAGGCTGTGGTGTTCTTCCTGATCGTCGTGGTCATTTCTCTGATCCAGCTCCACTTTACCCGTTCCAAGGAGGTGCAGCAGTAATGCCTAAACAGAAAAAAATGTGGGATAACATCCTCACCGTCATCATGACGCTGCTGAGTCTGCTGTGGATTTACCCCATCGTGCTGATCCTGCTGAACAGCTTGAAGGTCGAGGGCACCTTTACCACCTCCACCGTGTTCAAGCTGCCCACCGCCGAGACCTTTGCGGGCCTGAGCAACTACGTTTACGGTGTCACCAAGATGGGCTTCCTTTCCAGCCTTGGCTACAGCCTTGTCATCACCGTTACCAGTGTGGTGCTGATCCTGCTGTGCTGCTCCATGACCGGTTGGTACCTCACCCGCGTGAACAATAAGCTAAGCAAGTTCATGAACCTGCTGATCGTGTTCTCCATGGTCGTGCCCTTCCAGATGGTCATGTTCACCCTGTCCAAGACCGCTGACCAGCTCAATCTGAACACCCCGTGGAACATCTGCATCATCTATCTGGGCTTCGGTGCCGGTCTGGCCGTGTTCATGTTCACCGGCTTCATGAAGAGCGTGCCCATGGAAATTGAGGAAGCGGCCATGATCGACGGCTGCAACCCCATTCAGATCTTCTTCAAGGTCGTATTCCCCATCCTCAAGCCTACCATGATCTCCACCGCCATCCTCGAGACCATGTGGGTGTGGAATGACTACCTGCTGCCCACTCTGGTGCTGGACATCAAGAAATACCGCACCATTCCCATGGCCATCCAGTACTTCCGCGGCGGCTACGGCCGTGTGGAGCTGGCTCCCATGATGGCCTGCATCATCATTGCCATTATCCCCATCATCATCCTGTACATGACCTGCCAGAAGTACATCATTGAGGGCGTTGTGGCAGGTGCTGTCAAGGGCTAAGGAGGTGCGCACACTATGCGTGCAAGCGGCATTTTGATGCCCGTTTTCAGTCTGCCGGGGCCTTTTGGCATCGGTACGCTGGGAAAAGAGGCCTTTGCATTCGTGGATTTTCTGGCCGATGCAAAGCAGACCTACTGGCAGATCCTGCCCATGCCGGCCCCACCGGCTACGGCGACAGCCTTATCAGAGCTTTTCCGCCTTTGCCGGTAACCCCTACTTCATTGACTACCGCCTGCTGGCCGACGTCGGTCTGCTGACGGCCGATGAAGTGCCCGCCGCACGGCCTGTAGGCCCCATCGATTACGGCGCGCTCTACAACGAGCGGCCCGTTGTCCTGAAAAAAGCAGCGGATCGTCTGCTGGCCTCCCCTTCCCCCGCTTATGAAGCCTTCTGCGAGGCGCAGAGCTTCTGGCTGGAGGATTACGCCCTGTTTATGGCTGTCAAGGCCGAACAGGGGCAGGCCGGCCTTGCCGACTGGCCGGATGACCTGCGCTGCCGCAAACCGGAAGCCATTGCTGCCGCAAAACAGCGTCTCGCCGGTGCGGTGGATTACTACAAGGCGGTGCAATTCTTCTTCTACACCCAGTGGAACGCCCTGAAGGCTTACGCCAACGGCAAGGGCGTCCGTCTGGTGGGCGATATTCCCATCTATGTCAGCCGGATTCCAGCGATCTGTGGACCCACCCGGAGCTGTTCCAGACCGACGGAGAAATGCATCTGACCCAGGTGGCCGGATGCCCGCCGGACGCCTTTGCAGCAGACGGCCAGCTGTGGGGCAACCCCCTGTATGACTGGCCCACGCACAAAGCCACCGGCTTTGCGTGGTGGAAGCAGCGCATGAAGCACGCCACCTCCATTTACGATGTGGTGCGCATCGACCACTTCCGCGGCTTCGAGAGCTATTACTCCATTCCCGCCGGGAACAAAACGGCGACGGGCGGCCACTGGGAAAAAGGCCCTGACCGCGATTTTATCAACGCCATGCACGAAAACCTTGGCGAGGGCGGCATCATTGCCGAGGATCTTGGCTACCTGACCCCGGAGGTCAAGGCCATGCTTTCTGCCAGCGGCTACCCGGGCATGAAGATCATGCAGTTTGCCTTTGACAGCCGGGAATCCGGCAATTATCTGCCCCACACCTACCACCGCAACAGCGTGGTGTACACCGGCACCCACGACAATGTGACCACCGAAGGCTGGCGTACCAACGCCAGTGCCGAGGATGTGGCCTATGCCTGCCGCTACCTGCGCTGCCAGCCGGAAGAGCTGACCGAGGCCATGATCTGTGCCTGCCTTGCCAGTGTATCGGATACCGCTGTGATCCCTCTGGCGGACTGGCTGCATCTGGGCAGTGAGGCCCGCATCAACACTCCCAGCACCCAAGGCTCCAACTGGCAGTGGCGGCTCACCTGTCCCTTGCCGGAAGCACTGGCCGGACACATTGCGCAGCTGACCGTGCTCTACGAACGGGCACAGTAATTCCCCGATCATTTTCTCCCCATAAAAGCGTCTGCACCCGGAATGTGCAGGCGCTTTTGCTTTTTCTACAGAACATTTTTCAGGACCAGATTATGGACATATTGCGCATTTTTGGGCTGACATCCGTGATTTTACCGTCTTTCCGTAACAGTTTATTCACAAATGTATCATGATTTTGCACATCTCTGCTCTTGTTATTTGGACACAGTTATGTTACAATTCAGATAGTATTATTGTCTGCCTTTGTGCAGATTCCACTACGGAAAGGAGTTCTTCCACCATGGATCATCCCAATCAGAATACCATGCTTTTACCGGCTTCCTATGCCGTTATCTCCGAAGAGGAAATGACCTATCTGGATGGCGGTCAGTCCATCTACCTTGGCTCAGCCTTTAATCACGATATTTATTTCAACACCGATCAGTTTGCTACATTCTGCCAGAATGCAGCGATCAACCTGTTCGTGCTGATGACCAACTATTCCTTCCGGTACATCGCAGGCCGTGTGCAGTCCGGTCTGTCGAATGGTCTGAGCCTGTCCGGCACCTTCTATCACACTTGGGATAAGATGAACACCTGGAGCCGTATCGCTTCTGTGGGCGTTGCCGGTCTGGCCGGTGTCTATGTCTATTCGCAGGTCATGAACGTCATTCGTACCGTTACAAGCATCTACGATCAGATCGTGAACCCCATGCCGAGCTTTGATGCCGCTCAGGCCGAGGAAACCGCTGCCGCCTGAGTTTGATTCCATTCCCGGAACGATCTTGTCAGAAAGGAGCTTTCTCCATGAAAAACCTTCAGATGCCGCATTCATACATTTCTGTTTCCGAAGAAGAGCTGCGCAGCATTTCCGGCGGCGGGCCGCTGGGCGATGCGTTGGATCTTTTCTTCAGCAATCTGCGTCTGGACGATCTTTTCTTTAGCGGCGGATTGATCTCACTTTCTTTCACCTTTGTGCCCATGCTGCTGTTCAATGTGGTAAAGACAGGCTTCAACTTCGTGGTGAGCGCCTACGATACCATCGCAGACCTGTTCCATTTTTCCCACGAGGAGCGGGACATGGTGCAGTATATCTCGGATCAGCAGCGCCGGGAAGAAGAGAAAGAGCAGGCTCAGTCCGCTCCCGGCCCGAAACCGGTTTTCTGAACTTTCCCAGCAGTATAAAGCATAGCAAAAAACGCATCTGCAAATCTTGCAGATGCGTTTTTGTTTTCAGATCACTTTCACTGCCCCCTGCTCCCGCAGACGCAGAATGTAGCAGCTGCCCTTGCCGAATATCCGCTCGATCTCGCTGTGATAGCGTTCCAGCAGGCTCTGGGGAACATACGCCTGAATGGTGCCTGCAAAGCCGCCGCCCTGCATCCGCCAGGCTCCCGTGCTGCCCTGCAGGATACTCTGGCTCAGCGCCAGTGCCACCGAAATCCCCTGATGCCGCACATCGGTGCTGCAGTAGACATTCTGGCATAGCGCAAAGGATGCGCGTCCGCTTTCCAGCACCAGCGCTGCAAAGACAGCAAACTGCCCGGCCTGCAGCGCGTCCCTCTGGGCAAGGGTGCGAGCGTTCTCTTCAAAATAGTGGATGGCGCGCAGCACCGCGCGGTCGCCGCAGGCTTTGCGCAGCGCAGGCAGTGCTGCCCAGAATGCGCTCTCCGTCACCTGTCCCAGCACCTTTTTGCCAAGAAACGCTGCGATCTGCTCCATCTCCTGCCGGATGGCTGCAAACTCACCGGTCAATTCGCTGTGGCTGCCGCGCGTATCGGTAACGCACAGGCTCATGCCCGGCGGCAGCAGCCGTCGGCGTGGATCTTTTCCAGAACCGGCTGCTGGGGTCTGCAAAATCCGCAAAGATAATGCCGCCCACTGCGCTGGTCAGCTGATCCAGCAGGCCGCTGGGCTTGCCAAAATAGGCATTCTCCGCATACTGACAGATCTTTGCCAGCTCCGCCGGGGCCAGACCGCAGCCATATTCTCCGTTCCAGATGGCAGCCATGCCCATTTCAAAGGCAGCAGAACTGGAAAGGCCGCTGCCGCGCAGCACATCACTGGCCGTGTATGCATCAAAGCCGCCCACCGCTTTGCCTGCCGCGCGGAAGCCCTCGGCAATGCCGCGGATCAGGCTGGCCGAGTGGGTGCTCTCCCCTTCCTGCGGCCCCTCCACGGTCAGGTCGATCACATCCAGCTTGTTGAACCCGCGGGATTTGACCCGCACGTAGCCGTCTGTATTGTGCGCAGCCACGGCCACAAGATCCAGCGTGACAGCCGCCGCAAGGCCATAACCGTGCTGGTGATCGGTGTGGTTGCCGCCCAGCTCTGCGCGGCCCGGTGCCGAATAAACCTGCACCTGCCTGCCCGGCCCAAAGTACAGCTCAAACTGTTCCAGCGCAGCACAGTAGCGTGCCCGCTGCCGACAGATCTCCTGCGCCGCATCGCCATACAGTGCCCGGAGCTTATCGTCCCATTTGCCCGCCGCGATCTCATTTCGGAGCTGCGCACTGTTTGCCATAACGATTCCTCCCTCAATATGCTGCTTTGGGATAGATGGGTTTGTTACGTCTATTGTAATGCATCCAACCGCTTTTTTCAATTTCCAACGCTGAAAAAACGCGAATTTTGGCACCCAGTTCAAAGAATAAGATGTACTTTTGTTGAATTTGCGGGCAGATGTGTGGTATACTATACCAAAGATCGGGCACAAAGCTGCCCGCAACGTGACAGAGCGGAGGAAACGCGGCTATGGCAGATGTATATAAGCAATCCTTCAAACAAAATTATACCAATAATATTGAGCTTTCCATCTTCAATTGCGGCATCGAACGCTGTGCTCCGGGCCAAACATGGGGGCCGGGTATCCGCGACCATTACCTGATCCATCTGGTACTTTCCGGCAAGGGCGTATTCGAGGTGGGCGGACGCACCTGGGAAGTGAGCCAGGGCCAGCTGTTTTTTGCCCGGCCAAGCCAGCTGATCCGGTATACTGCCGATGAGCAGCAGCCTTGGGAGTACAGCTGGGTAGGCTTCAACGGTGCGTGTGCCCACAAACTGGCCGCGCAGCTCCCCTTCACCGACGACTCGCCGGTGCATCACACCCACGACCCCGATGGGATGCGTGCTGCTCTGGCCAACATTTATTCCTCCCGCGGGCTGCAGCCGCAGGATGAAGCCGCCATGGTGGGCTACCTTTATCTCTTCATCGCTTCTCTGATGAAGGAGACCAGCGCTGGCAAACCGCACACGGCTTCCTCTTCCAGCCAGTATGTGCTCAACGCCATCAAGTACATCCAGTTCAATTATTCACACGATATTTCCATTGATGATGTGGCAAAAAGCGTAGGTGTCTCCCGCAGTCACCTGTACCGCGTGTTCATGCTGAACGTAGCAAAAGCCCCATCGATTATCTTACCGAATACCGCATCAACGAAGCCTGCAAGCTGCTGCGCGCAGGCAACCTTTCCATTGCCGAGGTCGCGGTGTCGGTAGGCTTCTTTGACCAGTTCTATTTCTCGCGGGTATTCAAGCGCGCCAAGGGCGTGCCGCCCAGCAAGTATTTTGCGGCGCAGGCTGATGCTCCCGCCGACGGCCCCGACCACCAGTAAAGGAGACCCTTCATGCCCTTACAGAAAAATCAGGTTCTCACCCTGCGCGTAGAGCGTCTTTCCAGCGATGGCAGCGGCGTAGCACACAGTCCCGACGGTGAGACCGTGTTTATTCCCGGTGCCGCCCCCGGCGACGAAGCCCGGGTGCGCATCGTTAAGGACTGCAAGCGCTACGCCTTCGGTATTCTGGACGAGGTGCTCACTCCTTCGCCGGACCGTATCCCGGTGGATTGTGCCGTGGCAGGCCCCTGCGGCGGCTGCAGCCTGCGGCATCTGGACTATGCTGCCGAGCTGCGCGCCAAGCAGGAGAATGTTGCAGATGCCTTTGCCCGCATCGGAGGATTGGATGTGCCTGTGCTGCCCATTGTGGGTTCGCCGGAAGTGAACCGCTACCGCAATAAGGTGCAGTTCCCGGTGGGCGTGGACAAAAGCGGTAAGCCCTGTATCGGCTTCTACGCCGGGCGCACCCATCGTATCGTCCCCTGCCCGGACTGCCGCCTGCAGCCCGGTGTGCTGAATGAGATCGGCAACGCATTGTGCGCTTTTTTTGCAGAAAAGGGCATCCAGCCGTACAGCGAGGAGACCGGCAGGGGCCTTGTGCGTCATATCTTTCTGCGGCGCGGCGCTCACAGTGGCCAGATCATGGTCTGCCTTGTCTGCACCCGTGCCAAGCTGCCCTCCGCTGAAGAGCTTTGCACCCGGCTGAAAGCTCAATTTGCAGAGATCACCACGATCCTGCTGAATGTAAATGCTAAAAACACCAACGTGATTCTTGGCACCGAGACCCACACTCTGTACGGCCCGGGTATATTGAAGACACCCTGTGCGGTGTTCCGGTGCAGCTTGGCCCGCTTTCCTTCTATCAGGTCAATACCCTTGCTGCCGAGCAGCTTTACGGCATTGCCGCCCAGTATGCTCAGCTTACCCCGGACGACCTGCTGCTGGACCTCTACTGCGGCATGGGCACCATTGGTCTTTCCATGGCAGCGCACTGCCGTGAGCTGATCGGTGTGGAGATCGTACCGGAAGCCATTGAAAGTGCCAAGGCTAACGCTGCCCGCATGGGTGCAGATGTGGCCGCAAAGAGCCGATTTTTCTGCGCAGATGCCGGTCAGGCCGCCACCCGCCTTGCCGCTGAGGGCCTTCACCCGGACATCGTAATGCTGGACCCACCCCGCAAGCTGCGACGAAGCCACCCTTTCCGCTGTCGTGCGCATGTCTCCCCGCCGGGTGGTCTACGTCAGTTGCAACCCCGCCACCGCCGCAAGAGATGCTGCATGGCTGGAACAAAATGGATATCACGCAGAGAAGGTGCAGCCGGTGGATCTGTTTCCAAGAACACGGCATTGCGAATGTGTGCTGAGCCTTTCCAAGGTGTGAGGTTTGAAAAAATGGCTATTCCAAAATATAATGAACTTTACTCGCTGTTCCTCTTTGCGATTCAGGACGGTGCCCCGCATTCTTCAAAAGATGTAAAGAAAATCATCTCTCAAAAGCTTCAATTAACCACAGAAGAACTTGCCGAGCGGCTTCCAAGCCAACGCCAGCCCACCTTTGATAATCGCGTCAACTGGGCAAAAACTTATCTAAAAAAGGCAGGTTTGATTGATTCTCCACGACGCGGCATCTATATTATTACGAAAGAAGGCCTGAACCTATTAGCAAGTGGTGTTCAAATTACAAATGATCTTCTCAAGAACAGGTATCCTGCCTTCTCTGCATTTGTAAGTGGAACTTCTATAGCAACTCCTTCTGCTTTGGACGGAACACCTTCTTCAACTGTGTCAGATACTCCGCAGGAAACTCTGGAGCGCACTTATTCCCTTATCAACGAGCAGCTTGCAGATGATTTACTTTCCGAGGTTATGCAGCAGTCTCCGGCATTCTTTGAACAGTTGGTTGTTGATTTAATGAAAGCCATGGATTATGGCGATGGTTTTGTTACAAAGTACAGCGGAGACGGCGGTGTTGACGGCATCATTCATGAGGACAAACTCGGATTTAACTTGATTTATATTCAGGCAAAACGCTGGGATCCAGCACTACGATTGGGAAACCGGAATTACAAAAATTTGCTGGAGCTATGATGGGACCGCCGAAGATTGAGAAAGGGCTATTCATTACAACAGCCAAATTTTCTCAAGGTGCTAAAGATTTTGCCAATGCACAGCATATCATTCTTGTAGACGGGCAAAAACTGACCACTTTGATGATCGAATACAGTATTGGTGTATCCGTTGAGAAGACCTATTATATCAAACGTATCGACAGCGATTATTTCCCCGATTGACAAAAAAGATTGATGATTGTGCCTTGCTCTTGAATTGGTAAACATACATAAAAAGCGCCCGTCCCGGTTTTTTCCGGGACAGGCGCTTTGCATTTTAACCTTGTAATTTATCAGGACAGAATCATGCGGTCATTTGCAAACTCGCCGCCGCTGGCGATCTGGAACTTTGCCAGCAGATCGGAGACGTGCAGGTTCTTCTTTTCCTCACCGGAAACATCATAAATGATATGGCCTTCGTACATCATGATCAGGCGGTTGCCATACTTAATGGCATCCTTCATGTTGTGGGTGATCATCATGGTGGTGAGATGGTTTTCCTCCACGATTTTGGCCGAGAGGGTCAGCACCTTGAGCGCGGTCTTGGGGTCCAGCGCAGCGGTGTGCTCGTCCAGCAGCAGGAGCTTGGGCTTGTTCATGGTAGCCATCAGCAGGGTCAGTGCCTGACGCTGACCGCCGGAAAGCAGGCCCACACGGGCCGTCAGGCGGTCTTCCAGACCCAGATCCAGCGTCTTGAGCAGTTCACGGTACTGCTCGCGCTCTGCCTTGGTAATGCCAATGCGCAGGGTGCGGGGCTTGCCGCGGCGTGCAGCCAGGGCAAGGTTCTCTTCGATCTGCATGGTGGCAGCAGTGCCGGTCATGGGGTCCTGAAACACGCGGCCGATGTAAGCGGCACGCTGATGCTCGCTCAGGCGGGTCACATCCACACCGTCAATAATGATCTTGCCTTCGTCCACCGGCCACACACCGGCAACTGCGTTCAGCATGGTGGATTTGCCTGCACCGTTGCCGCCGATCACGGTAACGAAATCGCCCTCGTTCAGCTTCAGGTTCAGGCCGTTCAGGGCAGTTTTCTGGTTGACCGTGCCAGCGTTAAAGGTCTTGGAAACATTCTGGATCTCAAGCATTTTTTGCATCCTCCTTTGCCTTCTTCACCGGCTTCGAGAAGTACTTGCCCTTCCAGTACGGCACGGCAAGGAAAACAGCCACCACAGAAGCGCTCAGCAGCTTGAGCAGGTTGGCATCGAAACCCAGAGTCAGCACCAGCTGAATGACAATGTAGTAGATGATGGCACCCAGAGAGACAGAAACCATCTTGAGTGCAAAGTTGTGGAAGATGCGGCTGAACAGAGCCTCGCCAATGATGACAGCAGCCAGACCAATGACGATCGCGCCACGGCCCATGCCGACATCTGCAAAGCCCTGATACTGGCTCAGCAGAGCGCCAGACAGCGCCACCAGACCGTTGGACACAGCCAGGCCCAGCACGATATTGAAGTTGGTGTTGATGCCCTGCGCACGGGACATGGCGGGGTTAGAGCCGGTGGCACGGATGGCACAGCCCAGCTCGGTGCCGAAGAACCAGTACAGAATGCCGATCAGCACCGCTGTGACAATGATGATCATAACGATAGGGTTGTGGAGAGCGAACTCCTTGACCAGCGCAGGGAGATCAGCAGGTTGTACTTGTCCACGTTGATGGCCTGATTGGCCTTGCCCATGATTTTGAGGTTAATGGAATACAGCGAAAGCTGGGTCAGGATGCCGGCAAGGATGGCCGGAATGCCCATAAATGTGTGCAGGACACCGGTGACGAAGCCGGACAGCAGGCCTGCCAGCAGCGCCATGAGCAGGGAGACCCAGACGTTCTGGCCGGACAGCAGGCACATGACGCACACTGCACCGCCGGTGCCAAAGGAGCCGTCCACGGTCAGATCGGCCACATCCAGAATACGGTAGGTCAGGTACACGCCAATGGCCATGATACCCCAGATAAGGCCCTGTGCACAGGCACCCGGCAAAGCGCCCGGCAGGTTTGCCAGTCTTGCAATGATTTCCAAAACAATTCCTCCTAAACGTTACACTTTTTTACTTCCCGTTTGATACGGGAAAGCGGAGAAGAGCACTTTTTACCCTTCTCCGCTGATTTTCTGTTTGGTTTCCCGGAGTATTTTAGCCCTCGATCTCCTCGTAGCCGTCGGGAACGGTCAGGCCCAGATCGTCGCAGATAGTCTTGTTGTACTTCTTGGTCACATCGGTGTACTCGATGGGCATGGTGGAGATATCAGCCTCGCCGTTCAGGATCTTCACTGCCATCTCACCAGTGGTGTAGCCCAGATCGTAGTAGCTGATGGAAAGGGTAGCCACGCCGCAGCCGGCGCAGATGCCTCTTCGCCAGCGAACACGGGCTTCTTGGCCGGGCGGCAGATGCCGTCCACAATGCCGGTGTTTGCAGCAACAGTGTTATCGGTGGGTACATACAGTGCGTCGTTCTCGTCGGCAGCCTTCTGGCAGACAGAGGACAGGTCGTTGGAATCAGAGAAAGCGTACTGGGTAACGGTGACACCCTTTTCCTCCAGATACTTCTGGACCTCATCCACCTGATACTGGCTGTTTGCCTCAGCAGAGCAGTACAGCAGGCCAACCTTCTTGGCCTCCGGCATCCACTCCACGATCATCTCGCCTGCTGATCCAGCGGGGCCAAATCAGAGGTGCCGGAAATGTTGCCGCCCACGGTGCCGTCGAAATCGGTCAGGCCCAGAGCCACACCGTACTCGGTAACAGAGGTGCCCAGCACCGGAATGCTGTCGGTAGCAGACTGTGCAGCCTGCAGAGCGGGCGTAGCATTGGCCATGATCAGATCCACACCAGAGGAAACGAAGCCGTTGGTGATGGTAGCGCAGGTAGCGGAATCGCCCTGTGCATTCTGGAAATCGAAGGTGACGTTCTCGCCGAAGGAAGCAGTCAGAGCATCCTCAAAGCCCTGCGTAGCGGCATCCAGAGCGGCATGCTGCACCAACTGGCAGATGCCGATCGTGAACTTCTGGCCATCGGCTGCAGCAGAAGCAGCAGCCGAGGATGCAGGCGCAGCGGAAGAAGCAGCTGCAGAAGATGCAGAAGAACCGCCGCAGGCAGTCAGGGCAGCAGCTGCGCCGCAGGCAGCGGCAGCAGCCAGAAACGAACGACGAGTGATTTTACGCATAATGTTTCTCTCCTCTATCTCTTTGCGTGTGCGGCCTACAGGTACCGCACCGAAAAGCTATGTTTTGTATGCAAGGCTCGTACAGTCTCGCTTTACACTCGTGAAGTATATCACACATTTCACGGTAAAACAACTCACTTTTGCCCTAAAACGGCCTTTATTATCGATTGCATCAAATATATTGATCGATTATTTTGATGCGTTATTCCGCTTTTGCTGATATTCTGTCAGTTTTGCAAATTCAGCATCCAGCCAGTGCAGGTTTTTCTCCAGCTGCGGCAAGAACGGTGCGGCATAGTCGTAGCCAAAATACAGCGCCTGCCAGAGCTTGTCCTGCATCCGGCGCACCAGCACCGGGCTGAGCTGCGCACCCAGCTGTTCCACCGTGTCTTCCAGTGTCATGCAGGTCTGCGCCCAGCGCACATCGGTCTGTTCCCGGGCCGGGACATCGTAACAAGCAAGATAGTCCTCCACCCTTGCCTCGATCACCTGCCCGCCGCAGCCGGTTGGCTGCAGAAAATAGCTCACCTGTCCTTTCCTGCTGATCTCCTGCGCCAGCGGGTACAGAGCACACACCAGCGGTTCGGCATCGTGGATGGCGCAGTGGTCTCCCGTAAGGAAGGGACAGTTGTTCCGGTTCTCCTTCACCGGGGCCAGACGCAGCACCGGCAAATGGCTCACCGTGCCAATGCTGGCCCGGCAATATCCCCGCGCCACGATCTGCGGCGGCAGGCGCAGCCGGGCTGCAATGCGCCACAGGTCAAAGCCTGAAAGTACAATGTCCTCTCTGCCACGGCAGCAGTCGCCGCAGCCATTGCACGCAAAGCTGAAATGTGCATCCCGCGCCAGCAGGGGCATTGCCTCGGTACGGGTAAAATCGATCTGGCCGCACAGGTCGATATGGTGGTCTCGCATCTGTTCTCTCTTCTTTCCTGCATAATAAATAACAGGTCTATTGTACCGCAGGGCCGGTTTTTGTGCAACAAAAAAGCTGCTGTACGCTTGACAGCAGCTCATAGTGGCGCAGCGCGCCCACACTCAGGCGGTACGTCTATGCCATCTCACCGATTTGGAACGGTTCCCGCTCAGCCATGCAGCACCGCTTTCTGCTGCCGCTTGAGCCAGTGGTAAGCGATCACGCACACCAGAATGGAGAACAGCGAACCGCAGGCCGAAGCAAGACCCATGGGCAGCAGCGTCTGCGGGAAAAACTTGGATGCGAGGTAGGCACCCGGCACGCGCACCAGCAGAATGGACAGCGTGTTATGCAGGAAGGACAGCCCGGACTTGCCATAGGCGCAGAAATAGCCGCTGAAGCTGAACTGCACGCCTGCAAACAGGCAGTCAAAAATATAACCCCGGATGTAAGATGCACCGGCCAGCACCACAGCCTCGTCCGAGGTGAAGGGCCGCACCACCGACGGTGCAATGAACTGCACTGCTACTGCCACGATCAGTCCAAAGGTCAGGCCAATGCCGATGGCGTAGCGCAGAATGGCATCCACACGGTCGTGCTTGCCGGCACCGATGTTCTGCGCGCCCAGTGCCGATACAGTGGACAGCATGGAGCTGGGCACCAGGAACAAAAAGCTGATGATCTTTTCCACGATGCCCACGGCGGCGGCATCGGTCAGGCCTCGGTGGTTGGCAATGATGGTGATGATCATAAAAGATACCTGAATAAAGCGTCCTGCATCATCACCGGTATGCCAATGGAAAGGATCTCGCCAAGTGCACTGCGTTCCGGCTTGAAGTCTGCACCCGAAAGGTGGATGCCGCTCTTACGGCGCAGGATCACGACCAGCGAGATGATCACGCTGACCAGCTGAGAAAGAGTGGTACCCAGCGCTGCACCGGCAGGGCCAAGATGCAGCGCGCCCATGAACAGATAATCCAGCGCAATGTTGCTTGCACAGGCCACCGCAATAAAGTACATCGGGCTTCTGGAATCGCCCAGCCCGCGGAAGATTGATGCCATGATATTATACGCCGTGATGCATGGAACGCCGATAAAGCAGATGATCAGGTAGGTACGAGTGCCCGCCACGGCCTGCTCCGGTGTGGAGACAATGCGTACGATCGGGTCCACAAGCCCTACCAGCACAGCTGCCAGTACCACAGATCCTGCCATAAACAGCGTGACTGTGTTGCCAATGAGCCGCGCCGCACGAAGTTTGTTCTCTGCGCCCACGGCCCGGCCAATAGTGACCGTTGCTCCCATGGCAAGGCCCACGATCATCACAGTGATCATATGCATCACCTGACTGCCAATGGACACCGCCGTTGTGCTGGCCACACCTTCAAACTGCCCGATGATGAACAGATCCGCCATGCCGTACAGCGTCTGCAAAAAGTACGAAAGCAGATAGGGCAGTGAAAAAAACAAAATGCTTTTCAACACACTGCCGCTAGTCAGATTTTTTTCCATAATGTTTTCTGCCCGGCTTCCCTCTTCTCTGCCGAATGTACAGAGCTTACACTGCCAGACCGGGCAGCTCCTTTCCGTTATAGATAGTAAACCCTACAACGACTGAAGAGTCAAGGCTTTATTACAATAAAGCGGCCAGGTCGTACCAAAAGGTCAGCACAGCCGAGCCACCATGATTTATTTAAGGTTTTTGTTTGTTCAATAGATAAGGCACAAACACATCATAAAATTTTTCGCTTCACTCTACATGAAATTGTGCCCTTCTCTTCCAGTCTGTTTCATCTTCAATGCTCACATCATTTTCAAAGCATACCTGCCTTTCTGTTTTCTCCTAAAACGGTTTCAAGACAAAAGAAAAACGCCTTAAGATTTCTCTCAAAGCGTTTTTTGTTCAAGTCGGCGACTACCTATTTTCACGCGCCGTTTCCAGCGAACTATCTTCGGCACAAGTGAGCTTAACTTCTGTGTTCGGAATGGGAACAGGTGGAACCTCACCGTCATCGACACCGACCGATCTGACTGAACCAGTATAACATGTTTGTTGTACTTTGTCCAGTGTTTCTTAGAAGGACGTGCCTTCAAAACTGAATAATCACTGCTTACATTTTTTCGTTGACTCTCAGAGTCTCAAGCGAATTGTGGTCAAGCCCTCGACCTATTAGTACACGCTTGCTGAATGGATCACTCCACTTACACATCGTGCCTATCAACCTTGTAGTCTTCAAGGGGTCTTACTTGTTTGAAACAA